>Ga0080027_10000145_pt1 | contig 31334 bp, 32 predicted proteins | sample OrgsoiDNA2013046_FD_70962 | JGI IMG/M metagenome (GOLD analysis project Ga0080027, IMG submission 70962) | Permafrost soil microbial communities from the Arctic, to analyse light accelerated degradation of dissolved organic matter (DOM) -... | ecosystem: Environmental > Terrestrial > Soil >... | reverse complement strand
AGCAGCTGGGCCATCACGTCGTTGGCCGACACGTCGTCGATCTGGACGCCGAGGAAGATGATGCGCTCTTCGAACAGCTTCGTGTACGGATTGTGGATGCGTTCGCCCGTGCTGGTGCGCTCACGGAACTCGGGAATGATGTAGCGGCCATCGGGTCGCAGAATGTCGGTCACGGAAGGTCCCTTCGCTCTCAGGAAACCGAAGTGGTCTCGGTCGGGACCTGGCGGGCGCTGCGTACGACATGGTCGACGAAGCCGTAGTCCTTCGCCTCTTCGGCGGAGAACCAGCGCTCGCGGTCGGAGTCGCGCTCGATCTGGTCAACGGTCTGGCCGGTGTGCTGAGCGGTGAGCTCCTGAAGCTTCTTCTTCGTATAGAGCATCTGCTCGGCCTGAATAGCAATGAGCGACGCCGAACCGCCGATGCCGCCCAGCGGCTGATGCATCATGATGCGCGCGTGCGGCAACGCATAGCGCTTGCCACGTTCGCCCGCGCATAGAAGGAACTGGCCCATCGAAGCTGCCAGGCCCATGCCCACGGTGGCGACATCGCACGGCACGTATTGCATCGTGTCGTAGATCGCCATGCCGGCGTCGACCGAGCCGCCCGGCGAGTTGATGTGCAAGTAGATCTCGCGCTCGGAATCCTCGGCGGCGAGCAGCAGCAGTTGCGCGCAGATCTTGTTGGCGATGGCGTCGTCGACCACCGAGCCGAGAATGACGATCCGGTTTTTCAGCAACTTGTTGAAAACGTCATCATCGGGCGACACGCCAGACGAAGGCATCCGCAGCTGCGGCGCATCAGGGCCAACGGAACCGGAGGCCGGGGAGTACAAAGCCACGCTCTTCACCTGCTCGTTATCGGGTGCCAACGATGCGACCCTAACCGGCCAAACGTGTTCGGCGGGACACTCTCGCGCGGTGTTCGCTCTGGGCGCAGGCCCGCAGTCGGCTGCGGGGTCAGTCCCGTACGGCGGTGACGTCCTCTTCCAGGCGATTGAGGTCGACCACCCGACCGGAGGCATCGGTCACGACCGCCTGCTCGAGTACGTAGGCAAGGGCTTTGCCCCGCAAGACGTCGGCCACCGCCATCGAGACAGTGCCGGTGCGAACGAGTTGTTGCGCGTAGGCGTCAGGATCGATGCCCGCTCTCGATGCCCGCCGAACGATGTACTCGCTGAGCTCGGCCTCTTCGATACCGAGCTCTTCTTTGGTGGCCACCGCGTCGAGCACGAACTGAGCCCGCATGTCGCGCTCGATGTCGACCTTGATGTGTGTCTCGTGCTCCTGGAGTGACTCCTCCTGCGATGCCAGATAGGCGTCGAGGTCGAGGCCGTTGGCGCTCAGCTGCTCGTCGAGGGCTTGGCGGCGGCTTTCGATTTCGGCGTCGACCGTGCGCTCAGGTAGCGGGATGTCGACCTGGGAGAGCAACGCCTCGAGCACCTTGTCGCGCGCCTGCATGCCCTGTTCGAGCCGCTTGACCCGCTCAAGGCGCAGCCGCAAGTCGGCCCGCAGTTCGTCGAGGGTGTCGAACTCGCTGGCCTCCTGGGCGAAGGCATCGTCGAGGGCGGGCAGCTGCTTCGTGCGCACGCTACGCACCGTCGCCGACGCGCGGCCGTCTCGGCCAAGGAACGGCCCGGCCAGCCCAGTCGGGAACTCGGTGGACTCCCCTGCCGACAAGCCGAGCAGCGCAGAGTCGAGACCCTCGACCAGCCCGTTGCTGCCGACCTCGTACGACAGGCCGGTGGCCGTGCCGTCCTCGATGGGCTCGCCATCGACCGTCAGCGCGATGTCGACACTCACGAAGTCGCCCGTTTGGACCGCGCGCTCGACCGACGTGAGCGTGCCGAACCGGTCGGCGAGATTCTTGACCTGCTCGTCGATGTCGTCGTCGGTGACCTCGGCATCGTCGACCGTCACCGGGATCTTCACTAGGTCCGGCAGCTCGATAGCAGGGCGGACGTCGACCTCCGCGGTAAACGTCAACTGCTCGCCGTCCGCGAAGTTGGTGACCTCTATCTCGGGCTGGCTGAGCACGCGCACCTCGGCCGCCGCGACCGCCTCGCCGTAGAACCGCGGGATGGCCTCGTTGACGGCCTCCTCAAGCACCACCGCACGACCGACGCGCTGGTCGACAATGCGGGCCGGCACCTTGCCCGGACGAAACCCCGGGATGCGGATCTGGCCGGCGACCTTGCGGTACGCCGCGTCGACTTCGGACTGGAGTTCCGCGAAGTCCACCTCGACCGTGAGCTTGACTCGAGTCGGGTTCAGGGTCTCGACTTCGCTCTTCACGCGGGCAACTCCTTGCGTTCAGGTGAGCTTGGTAGACAGGTACCGGCCTAGAGACCGGCAGCTGTCAGCCGCCGTGCCCAGTTCGGGATGGCACACGAGGGTATCTGCCGCCGCTGGGAGCGCACGAACCCAGTCGGGGCGGGGAGATTCGAACTCCCGATCTCCTGCTCCCAAAGCAGGCGCGCTAGCCACTACGCTACGCCCCGTGGCGTGCCCGGTAGTCTAGGCGTTGCCCCGCCAGCCGTTCGAAATCGCCTCGAATGGCCGGGAATTACCGGGGCTGCCGCCCTCGTTTGGTCGAGCGCAGCAAGCATGCGGGTGTAGCTCAATGGCAGAGCCCCAGCCTTCCAAGCTGGCCATGCCGGTTCGATCCCGGTCACCCGCTCTACCGAAGAACCCTTACTCAGCAAGGCTTTTTGGGCGCCGACGGCCGTCTGCGTCTTCTGAAACTCGGGCCATGTGTCCCTAGCGGGGCCGTATGTACCACGCCCCCCGGTGGGACCCGCCCGGCAAGCTGGCGCGACAGGGCGGCCAACGACAACCCGCCGAGCGATCAGATCCACCGGACTACCGACCACCGCGCCCGCTACACATGGTTCAGCGTCGATGCCGACGCCCAGCTTGCGCGCGCAGCTACGACCCGCCTTGGCCCACAACCTCGGGGACTCCGAAGTCGGCGTCCACCTCGCGCAGCTGAGTTTCGCCGACAGGCAAACGAATTCGGCATCCGAGTTCCCGCGAGACTCCGCGGCTCTGAGCGCGGTTGCTGCGTATTGCGCTTCACCACTCGGTCCGCTCATAGCCGTGCGGCGGGTCGGGATCTTGCCGAGGTCCGGCAACACCGCCGGCACTGAGGCGGCCACATCCATAAGTCGACCCAGCGTGGTGGACGGGCTCCCACGGGATGCCCGCCCACCACGACGCGTCAGTTTCCAGGGCTGCCCCTGGAAATGCCAATCTACGGGGCGATCGCGAAGTTAGTGACCTTCGCAGCGTTGTCCGGGGTGATCAACACGCAGTCGACCGATTGCTTCTCCGGCAGGCCGGTGCTCTTGGTCTTGATGTATTTGTCGGCCTGGTCGACGGCCATCGCAGCCAGCTGGCTCGCTGGCTGCAACACGTCAGCCTTGATGCCGCCAGCGAGGATGGAGGTCATCACGTCGGGGCTGCCATCGAACCCGGTCACGATGACGTTCGTCTTGTGCGCCGCGGTCAATGCAGCCCACGCACCGAGCGCCATCGTGTCGTTGCCCGCGATGATGCCCTTGATGTTGGGGTGCGCCTGCAGGATTGTCTGCGTGTCCGTGAGTGCGAGCGCCTGATCCCAGTTGGCAGCTTGTTGCGCGACCATCTTCAGACCAGTGAACTGGTCGAGCACCCCGTGGTAGCCCTGGGAGCGGACCCCGGCGTTGGTGTCAGTCGCCAAGCCGGTCAGCTCGGCGTACTCGCCGGTGTTACCCATGAGCTTGGCGAACTCCTGACCACCGAGCGTCGCGCCTTGCGCGTTGTTCGAGACGATCTGCGCCACTGCGATGCCGGTCTTGTTAATTTCGCGGTCGATGAGGAAGCTCGGTATTCCTGCGTCCTTGGCTTTCTGGATCGCAGCCTCAGAGGCGTCCGCTCCAGCGTTGTCGAGGATGATTGCGACCGCTTTGCGCGAGATTGCGGTGTCGATTTCCTGGCTCTGCTTGGTGGGGTCGTCATCGTGGCTCAGAACGAGCGTTTGGTAGCCCAACTTCTTGGCTTCGGCATCAGCGCTGTCCGCCTCTGCCTTGAAGAAGACGTTCGACGGAGCCGGCGTGATGATAACGACGAGTCCGCCGCCAGTTGTCGCAGCACTCGTCGCAACCGCGGGCGCTGATGTCGCCGCGGTTGTTGCGGCCGCACTTGGTGTCGACGATTGACCGGCCGGCGGGGTAGCGCTCGTCGCAGCGGCGGCACCCGTTTTCTTCGAACTACTGCACCCTGCAACCGCCAGTGCAACACAAGAGGCGACGGCGACGATTTGTAACTGCGATCGAGTGGGACGTGTCGTCATGATTGAGAATTCCTTCCAACGTCGATGAACGGGACCTTCGCGCGTGCGCGATGAGGGCGACCGGATTCGTTCTGGTAACGGCCGCTAGCTCGGCGCGACACGCGCCTGCAAACCTTCTTGGGCCTGATTGAGGACAACTGCGAAGACGATGACGCCTCCCTTCACGACCAGTTGCCAGAAGGATGAGACGCCGACAAGAACGAGTCCGTCGCCAAGGAAGCCAATGACGAACGCGCCCATAATCGTTCCGACAATCGTGCCCTTGCCGCCGAACAACGAAGTGCCACCAAGGACGGCCGCTGCGATAGCGTTGAGTTCATATGTGGTGGCTGTGTCGGGGTATGCCGCACCAAGCTCGGAGGTCAACATCAGACCCGCGAGCGCCGCACATGCACCCGAGATCATGTAGGCAGCCAGCTTGATGCGATTGATCCGGATGCCCGCGAGTACGGCGGCCCGCTGGTTGCCGCCAACGGCGTAGATGCGTCGGCCGAATGGCGTTCGAGCGGTGACGAGAATGGCCAGCGCCGCGACGACGATCATGATCCACACCTCGACGGGCACGCCGATCCAGGTGCCGACGCCGACAATCGAAAACCCGGTGTTGCCATGAGCTCGGGTACCCGCCAAGTTCGGGAATGTGCCGCCGTTGCTGGACAGATCGGCAGCTCCGCGGGCGACGTAGAGCACTCCGAGCGTCGCGATGAAGGGTGCGACGCGCAGTCGGGTGGTCACAACGCCGTTGACCGCTCCCACCCCGGTACCGACGAGTAACCCGACAAGGATCGCCATGAGTGCGGAGAGGAAAATGGTATGGCCGAGTAGCGGGAAACCCTTGTAGAGAAGGGCGCCCGTGACCATGCCCGCGAGCCCCGCAATAGAGCCCACGGAAAGGTCGATTCCAGCGGTGAGGATGACGAACGTCTCGCCGATCGCCAGGATGGCGTTGATGGAGACGTGCTTCGTCATCAGGACCAGATTGCTGTGGGTGAGATACGCCGATGACAGGCGGTTGAAGACAAGCATGAGCAGCAACAGGACCACCAGCGTTCGGCCCCGCAAGAGCAACAGCATGAGACGACGCGCAGATCGATTCGCGCGCTCATGCCGCGACACGGTTGTGGACGCCGTTGTCTCGTTGGCCATTTCGGTCATGAGTCGGTAACCATCACGCTGTCGGAGGCAGATGCTGCCACTAGGTCTCGGTCCGTGACCCGACCGGCCTCGAACTCGGCAGTGATGCGGCCCTTGGCCATGACCAGAATTCGGTCCGACATGGCCAGCACTTCGGCGAGCTCCGAGGAGACAAACAGTACGCCCATCCCGCTTCGTGCCAGCTCACTCATGATCCGAGAGATCTCTGCTTTGGCGCCGACGTCGATGCCACGCGTCGGCTCGTCGAGCAGCAGTACTGTCGGGTTGGTCAGTAGGGCGCGGCTTATCACGACCTTCTGTTGATTGCCGCCGCTCAACGATGTGACCGGCGCGTCGATCGACGACACCTTGATTTGCAACTGCCCCACCTTGTCGTCGACCACCGACTTCTCGCGATTTGGCGAGAGGACGAAACGGCGAGCAAGGCTGCTTAGCGTGGATAGCGTCACGTTGCCCTTGACCGACATGGTCTGCACGACGCCGTCGCGCTGACGGTCTTCGGGAACGAGGGCAAGGCCGGTGGCGAGTCTCGCCGGCACGGTCGCGTCGACACACGCGGTCGCCCGCATGTGGATCTCGCCGCGGCTCGCCGGTCGCGCGCCAATCAAGCACTCCATCAGCTCGGTGCGGCCAGCCCCCATGAGTCCGTAGATGCCAACGACCTCACCCGCCCGGACCTGGAACGAGATCGAGTCGATCAGCGGGCCGCTCGGGCCTAGTGCGGTCAGATCCGAAACTTGCAGCAGCACCTCGCCGGCCACCGCGTCGCTTCGCGTAAACAGCCCGTCGGGATTTCGGCCGACCATCTGCTCCACGATCCACGCCGTATCCGTGTTCGCCATCTCTTCTTCAGCGACCACTGCGCCATCGCGTAGCACCGTGACGTGGTCGCCGATGCGGCGAAATTCTTCCAGCTTGTGTGAGATGTAGATGATCGTCACGTTGTCTCGGCGCAGGTCGGCCATCACGTCGAACAAGACGTCGACTTCACTGTTGCTCAGTGCCGACGTGGGCTCATCCATGATGAGGATTTCCACATTCTCGGTAAGGGCGCGTGCGATTTCCACTAGCTGCTGTTGACCGATCGGAAGCAGCCCGACCAGGACGTCCGGGTCCAAATGTTGACCGAGCCGAGCCAAGACCGCAGCGGCACGATCCCGCTGACGGCCGAAGTCAACGAGCCCCGATCGCAGCGTCAGCTCGGCGCCCGCAAAGATGTTCTCCGCGATGCTGAGGTTCGGAAACAGGCTGAGTTCCTGATGAATGATGCCGATCCCGTGTTGATGAGCATCTCGAGGTGACCGGAACGCGACCTCGCTTCCGTTGAGCAGAATTCGCCCAGCCGTCGGTGACTCGACGCCGGCCACAATCTTCATCAGAGTGGACTTGCCTGCACCGTTCTCTCCGACAAGCACGTTGACTTTGCCACGGCGCGCAGCGAAGGTAACGTCTCTTAACGCATGCACTCCGCCGTAAGACTTGCTGACATGCTCGGCGACGAGCACGTCAGTCTCAAACGCTGGCGAGTCCAAGGGAGCGCCGGCGACGGATGTCACGAGACCTCGAGTTTCACCGGCGTCACCACAATGTTTTGTGGGTCGAGCAACTGAAACGCCCCCGCGAAGGTCACCGTCTTGCCTTTGATCGTGTTTAGGTCGAGGGTGCCGACGATCTTGCTTCGCACTTCACTGTTCAGGGCGGTAGCCACCGCGGAGTAGTCGATCTGGTTCGTAAACTGACCAAACTCGATAAAGCCGACGCCGTCGCGAATCGCGGTTCCCAGGAACGCAGGTCCAACGGCGATATTTATGATCGCTCCAGCGGTCAACGTCACCATGAGTTCGCCAGCTCCGCCCTGCTGTTGCACGGATTGCACGGCGCCGCTGCCCTTGACCAGGAAGGTGTCCGCGCCACCACTTGAGCCGGACTGCACTCCGTACTTCGCGTTCGCAGCCGCCTCATTGGCTTTGATGGCCGCGAGTACCGTCGACGCATCAACGGCTTTGGCCAATACGGCCGGGATAACCTTTGACGCCCAGATCCTGTCGGCGTACGCCTTGGCACTGAAGCCACCATCCTGTGCCGATGACCCCTCCTTTACCGCGACGTAGACGCCGGGCACTTTCGCACAGCCGGCAACCGTGAACACGACCGCGAGCAGCACCCCCACGATCTTCGGGACGCGCCCCCGGCCCTCAATCTGCCTGGGTATGCCGTTCGACAAGTGAATGTCCATTCGTAACCGACTGGAGATGTGGCATTTCTACGCGGCATCGTGCGCAATGTCAACGAACTCCGGCGATCGTGACGTGTTTGTTAGCGGGACGCCGAAGCTGTGCCGGGGTAGTCGCGACCGGTCATGCGGTCATCGAGCTTGCGAAGGCCTCTACCTGACCGCGGGAGATGTACCCCTGTGCTCCGACGACGGTTGTCGCCAGCGAACCAGCGGCTACGGCGAACCGCATCGCGGACACAACACCTTGGGGGCCACCAGCGATATCCTCGCCCTTGAGGTACGCCGCCAGCGCGCCAGCGAAGGCGTCGCCTGCACCCGTCGTGTCAACCGGATTAACGCGGGGCGCCGGCACGCCGATTGCCGCGACTGCTCCGTCACGCATGAACGCGCAGATGGCTCCGTCAGCGCCGCACGTCACGATGACGCACGCCGAACCCGCCTCGACGAGCGAACGCGCCGCGTGCGCCGCAAAAGACGCACCGACGCCGGTAGACATCTTCGCCAGTGCTGCTGCCTCGTGCTCGTTGACGACCAGAACGTCCACGCGCTCGAGCAAAGCAGAGTCGAGCGGCCGTGGTGGGGACGCATTGAGTATGAATCGCGTGCTGGGAGTCTCCGCAACAACCGCGGCAGCGCGTTCAACAGCAGCCAACGGGATCTCGAGCTGCGCCATAACCACGTCAGAACGCCGGATCACAGCCACCGCATCATCAACCGCGTTGGCAGTCCACGCTGAGTTTGCACCCGGTGCGACGATGATGGAGTTCTCTCCGTTGGTGCCCAGAGTGATGAATGCGGCACCCGACCGGGTGCCCTCGACGCGAGTCACGAATCTTGTATCGACCCGTTCTGCGGCGAGGTGCTTCAGGAGACTCTCGCCTGTCGTATCGTCACCGACGCAGCCAACGAGGTGCACGCTGGCTCCGAATCGTGCCGCAGCGATCGCCTGATTGGCTCCCTTGCCGCCCGGCATCAGGAAGAGTTCATCGGCGAGAATGGTCTCGCCTGCGGTCGGCGAATGATCGACGGTCAGGACGTAGTCCTGGTTGATGGAACCGAGCACAATGACGGTATTCAAGGCTCGTGCACCTCCCTACAGACACGTGGCGGCGTAGGCGAACAGTTGGCTAGGCCGGCACTACACCTTTCACCAGTAGCACGCACCCGTATGGTCTGCTCTCGCCGGTCAGGACCGTGGCAAAAGCGCTCCGACTCCGCTCGTAAAACGCATAGCGCTCGAGCGAGCCGAATTGCAGCTCGCGGCCTTCAATAGCCGACGCACCCGCCAGCACCTCGGCCTGCACATCGGGCACCAACGCGGGGTCGTCGACGACCTCCATTCGGATAACCCCTGCTGCGACGAATGTGTCCAACGGCAGGAGGCTCAGAACTGCACGCACCGCTTCGACCGTGCTGGCACCATCGAGCCTGATCAGCCGACGCGCTGTGGACGCGGCCGGATAGTTGCGATCGACGATGGCTAGTTCGTCGCCGTGTCCCATCGCGGCCAGGGCGTACAGCAGATCTGGGTTCAACAACGGATCGATGTTTTTTAGCACCGCCCCATCACCCCGAGCCCATGACGCCCGGCACCCGACGTGCTCGCGCAATCGCCTCATGCCATTCCGTGATGCGTGTCTTCGCGCGCGCGGTTGTGCCGACTGGTACGAATACGTCGCAGGTGCGAGGCAGCGACCGAAGAGTCGCGTCGTCCCAGACTCCGCGGACGAGACCGGCTAGATGCGCCGCGCCCAACGCGGATAAGTCGGTCGCCTGAGCGCGATGGACGGGTACGCCTGCGAAGTCGGCCTGAAGTTGCATGAGCAAATCGCTCACGCTGCCTCCACCGTCGACGAACAACGCGTCGACATGTCCTACCACCCGCCCGATGTGAGTGGCGACATCAACGACCTGTAAGGCAATCGCTTCGACGGCTGCGCGAGCGATTTGCGCAGGGCCGGTGCCCAACGTCAGGCCGGTCAATAACCCGACCGCGTGGTCGTCCCACCACGGCGCCCCAAGACCACCGAAGGCCGGCACCAGATCGACGCCGTCATTCGTTGCCGAGCGCGCCATCTCAAGAACACCGTGGGGCGTTGTGCCGAGAATGGAGGCGGCCCATGCCAATACGGCACCGCTCGCACGGATATTGCCCTCGGCGGCGTAGACGGGATTGCCGGCATCCCACGCGATGGTGAGGCAGAGACCGGGGCCGACATCGCGGTGCTCGTCGACCAACCCCATCACCGAAGAGCCTGTCCCGAATGTTGCTTTGACAGTTCCCGGCGTTAAGACGCCATGCGCAAAAAGCGCCGCGTGGGAGTCCGCCATCACCGCCGTCAGCGGAACGCCGGGACTCAGACCGATGTGCCGCACATCGCCGACGGCACCCCCCGACGGGAGAATCGTCGGCAGCACGGTCGACGGAATCCCAAAGATGTCAAGGAGTTCCGCGCTCCATGCACGTCGCCGCACGTCGAGGAGTTGCGTGCGGGCCGCATTGCCCAACTCGATGAAATGTCCCCCGACCAACTCGTGGACGAGCCACGAGTCCACCGTTCCGAGACAGAGTTCACCACGCAGCGCACGCGATCGATCGGGGTCATAGTGGTCAAGAAGCCAGCTGGCCTTGAGTGCGCTGAACATCGGATCCAACGGGAGCCCACTCAGCCGTCGCACGGTATCGCCGACGCCGGCGGAACGTAGTCGTTCGGCGTCGTCGGCGGTGCGCTGATCCTGCCACCCGATCACCGGCCCGACGGGGCTACCGGTGACTCGATCCCACATCAGGATCGACTCTCGCTGGGTGCTGAGACCGACGGCGGCGACGGATTCCGCGTCGCGGCCCGCAAGGCAGGCAGCCGTCGCCTGCAGCACGCTGTCCCAAATCTGCTCCGCCGACTGCTCAACCCAACCGGGGCGAGGGTAGTCGATCTTCACGGCCGTCGTGGCTCGCGAAACTACCCGACCCCCCGCGTCGACGAGGATGCACTTGGTGGAACTCGTTCCCTGGTCGATCGCGAGAATGTGCGGCTCAGACACGTGTCTCCGATACGAGAGTCTTGGCCGCCCGAAAAATGCCCTCCGGCGTCAGTCCGAAAAGCTCGAAAAGGAAGTCGGTACTACCAGTCGGTGCGAACACACCCGGCACCCCGAGGATCTTCATCGGTACCGGATGGTGCTGGCCGACGAACTCCGCAATCGCGCCACCCAGCCCACCTGCGGCGGTCGCCTCCTCGACGCTCACAATGCCCGCGGTCTCACGTGCGGCGGAAAGGAGCGCGCCCTCATCGATCGGCTTAATTGTCGCCATGTTGAGAACCCGGGCCGCAATCCCTACCGTCCGCAACTGCCCGGCGGCCACCAGAGCGCGCGAAACCATGGTGCCGGCCGCCACGATCGTGAGGTCGTTGCCGCTCGCAAGCACGGTTGCCTGGCCAATCCTGAAATGTTCACCCGCGGGTGTTACCGCGGGGACCTTATAGCGAGCTATGCGCAAATAGCTTGGCACCGCAGCCTCTGTAGCCCAACGGAGGGCCTCGCGGGTCTGCTGAGGATCCGCCGGCACGATTATCGACAAGTTTGCAATAGCACGAAGCCACGCCAGGTCTTCGATCGAATGGTGAGTTGGGCCGAGGGCTCCGTACGCCAAGCCGGGGCTCATCCCGCACAGAACCACGTGCATCCGGCTGTAGGCGACGTCCACCTTTATCTGTTCCAGAGCGCGCCCAGTCAAGAACGGCGCCGCGGCACAGACAACCGGCACGAACCCACCGCCGGCTAGTCCCGCGGCGACCCCCACCATTTCTTGCTCGGCGATTCCGACGTTGATGACGCGGTCGGGAAATTCCGCGGCGAATCCGGTGAGGTTGCTCGACCCAACTGAATCGTTGCAAACAACGACGATCCGATCGTCCGTCCGCGCGATCGTGCACAGCTCCTCGGCGAACGCCACGCGGCAGTCGAACGTGTCGGGCGGAGTCGTCACGGCAGTCATCGACTCAACTCCGCCAGTGCAGCGCCAAGTTGCTCGTCGGTCGGAACCTTGTGGTGCCACTCGACGCGGTCCTCCATGAACGAGACGCCCTTGCCCTTGATCGTCTTCGCGATGATGCAAGTCGGCTTGTGTGGAGGCGTGGCGGCAAGTGCGTCGATCAGCGCGAGGTGATCATGTCCGTCGACATCGACTGTATGCCAGCCAAAGCTTCGCCACTTGTCGGCTAGGGGCTCAAGTCGACTCGTCGACTCCGTACGGGCTCCCTGTTGCAAACCGTTGCGATCGACCACGGCAACAAGGTTCTCCAGTTCGTAGTGACTGGCAGCCATCATCGCCTCCCAGTTGCTGCCTTCCTGCAGCTCGCCGTCCCCGAGAACGACGAACACTCGGCGCATCGATTTCGACAACCGCGCGGCCAGTGCCGCGCCGACGGCAACTGGCAAGCCGTGCCCCAGTGGGCCCGTGTTCGTCTCGACACCAGGAACCTTGTTCCGATCGGGGTGGCCATTGAGCGCCGACCGCGCCGCCATGAACGTCCCAAGTTCGGCGCGCGGGAAAAATCCGGTCTGCGCGAGCGTCACGTACAGAGCTCCCGCGCAATGACCCTTACTTAGGATGAGCCGATCCCGATCCACCCAATCCGGCTGTTCAGGATCGACCCGTAGGACTGCCACGTACAGCGCGGTCAAGATGTCCATCACTGACAAATCACCGCCGATATGCCCAAGGCCAGCCGTGTGGATCATTCCGATATCGAGGCGGCGGGATTCATCCGCAGCCTTCTGAAGGAGGGCCGCCTGGTCCGCTGCGGTGGACTTCAGCAAGCGTGTTCGGAGGCTGCGCCAAGCGTCGGCCTGAGCAACACTTGCTGCCAGCATCTGCCTACCTATTCAGTCTTGAATCGAATCTCGGCTATTTTGACGGTCAGCTCCGCTCCGAGTCAACTACGAATGGTCATTCAGGTACCATCGCTGGTCTTGGGCTCTCAGAAGGGGACCACCATCGACGCCGCCCGCCCGCGACCTCCCGCACTCGGTGGCGTGGCCACCAGCCAGTTGCGGCTGTTGACGAAAGTGGCCCGGCTCTACCACGAGCGCGGCATCAATCAGCCTCAAATTGCCGAGCAGCTTCATATCTCCCAGCCGAGGGTTTCGCGGCTGCTGAAGCAAGCTACCGAGCTGGGCATCGTTCGGACCTCGGTTTTGACTCCCGCAGGCGTGTTCGCGGAACTCGAGGAGGAGATCGAACGCAAGTTCGGTCTGCGCGATGTCGCAATCGCGGACGCAGGAGGCGCTAACCCGAGCGATCAATCGGTACTCACCGCGATCGGCGGCGCAGCCGCCGTGTACCTCGAGACAACGTTGACCGGCGGCGACCGGATTGGCATCTCCTCGTGGAGTTCGACGCTGCTCTCCACCGTCGATGCGATGCGGCCGCGGCCGACCAGAGTGGCCGAACAGGTCGTCCAGGTAATCGGTGGCGTCGGCAGCCCTACCGCGCAGGCGTACGCCACTCGGCTGGCCGACCGGTTGGCGATCCTCACCGGCGCGACAGCCGTGTTCCTGCCCGCACCTGGCTTGGCAGCATCACCAGCCGCGCGCAACACCCTCATGGCCGATCCGCACATAAGCGGAGTCTTCGCCGCCTATCGCGACCTGACGATGTTGCTCGCCGGGATCGGTAGCCTCGAGCCTTCACCACTGCTGCTCGAGAGCGGAAATGCCACGGCGGACGCCGATCAGACGGCGTTACGCGCGCTCGGCGCCGTCGGAGACATCTGCTTACGGTTTTTTGACGAAAAGGGACTGTTCGTCAAATCGGCGCTCGACAAGCGCGTTCTCGGGATCGACACCACGACCCTGCGCGCCATACCGCGTGTCGTTGGTGTCGCCGGTGGCGAACGCAAATACACCGCGATTCGCGCCGCACTCCGCGGTAACTGGGTGGATGTCCTCGTAACAGATCTGGAGACTGCCCGACGGCTGGCCGACGAACCGGCGACGGTTCCGCCGCGGTCGTGACCGTTCAACCCGACGGACCGCGCGCGGGTACCAACCCGCCGGCCGCTCCCACCGCGCCCCTCGTGGCGCAGCACGCTGTCGCGACAGCCATCCGGGAGATCGCCGGTGGCCGTGCCGTCGTCGTCATCGACGATGTGGCCCGAGAGAACGAAGGAGATTTGATCTTTGCCGCCGAACTCGCGACCACTGAGTTGGTGGCGTTCATGATGACCCAGTGCCGCGGCATCATCTGTGCGCCAGTGCAAGGGGCCGATCTCGACCGTCTCGAGCTGCCCCCCATGGTCCTCAACAACACCGATCGGCACGGAACGGCATTCTCCGTAAGCGTCGACGCTCGGGACGGCATCACGACAGGCGTTAGCGCCGCCGACCGCGCACACACGATTCGGTTACTCGGGAGTTCGACAACGCACGCAGACGATTTAAGCCGACCGGGTCACGTTTTCCCTCTTCGATCCGCACCGGGTGGGGTCCTCGAGCGCCCCGGTCACACCGAAGCCGCGGTCGACCTCGCCCTGCTCGCCGGACTGTCTCCGGCCGCAGCTATCTGTGAGATTGCGAACGAGGACGGATCGATGGCCCGCCTCGAAGACCTCACCGCGTTCGCTCACATGCACGGGTTGTCAATCATCACGATCGCAGACCTCGTCGACTACCGTCGCAGTCCCCTGGCAGGGACCCAGAATCTTAACCGGGCCGGCTAACCTGCATGCCCGTCGTGGGTCAGCCGAAGAGTGCCTGCTGAACCAACCTCTGCGCACCGAGCGCGTCCTGGGCGCCGCGCACGACCGAAAGTTGATCGCGCGGGAGCCGGCGAGCCCGTTCACGCAGGACATCGATCGTCCTTAAACTATCGACCACCGCCAGCACCGGGTCCTCACGGTAGGGAAACAAATCCAACTTAAGTGGCTTCTCCCACCCGATCTGATCGATCATCGCGAGAAACTCAAGAGTCTCAACGATGTGCAAGGCACCTACGACCAAATCGTCATCCCATTCACGGTAGTTGTCGCACAGCTCGACATCCACGAGCCGGCCGCGCTCATGTATCAGGGAAAGCGACTCTGCCGGATTCTCCTTGCCGTACAGCGAGTGGCCGAAGTCGAGTACCAACCCGATGTTGTCGGCGCGCATATCCTCAAGTGCCAGCAGACTTGCCGTCGCCGACGCCCAGAATAGACGAATCCGAGGTTCCTTCAGCTTGTATTCGATGGCGAATTGGACATCCGAATGCGCACGAACGACAGCGCCGATGCCCTCAATGCTCCAGCGGCGAAGCTGTGAGTAATCAACCTGAAATGGGTAGTCGTACCCGTCCTGTCCAGGCCAGAACTTGACGTAGCCCGCCCCCAACGCCTGTGCCACCGCAACCGCTTCGTGGGCAACCGCTGCAGCGTCGGCCCGAACCGACGCCTCGGGATTCGTGAACGACCCGCGCACAAACCTACGCCCGTAGATCACCGGCGTAATTGCCGTGACATCAAGCTGATGGCGCTTGAGTGCATCCTCAACGTCGGCGGTCGTGACGTCGGGCGACGACCATGGATAGTTGAGATCGAGGCCAGACAGCCGACCGGTGCTCGCCGCCCTTTCAATGGCCTCGATGGTGGAGACCGCCGGACCGTACGCGTCGGTCGCGTACCGGTCGATGATCTGCCCGAACGCCCAGACGCCACACGTGTAGGACATCTCTCAACCCCTCGTGAACCCTGACGTTCGCGGGCCAGCAAACCAATCCCCGGCGAATCTTCATTCAAGGGCGAATGGAGTAGCGCCAGGATGTCCCACGACCTCGCCGTCGTCAAGCCTCTCGGTACTACGAGATCGAACGCATCCGCGCGAAACGCCAGCGCGCTACGCAATGCGGTTGGCCAGTACGCAGGGTCGGCCGCCGGCACCCCTCCGCGGAGCGCCGGGCGTCTTCGCGGCGGTCGCTCCGCCATGCCGATTACCCCAAGCGGGCACCACGCACCACGCGCCACCCGGATCGCGCGAAAGGGCGGCCCGGTACGTGGCGGCCAGTCGCTCTAGGTGCTCAAGAACCGCAGCGCGAGTCTTGGACACGCCGCGACGGCCCGCTTCGTGTGATCGCGCAGCGACGCCGGAACTATCGGATCGGCAATGAGCGGGAATCCCCATTCGTCGCGGTCGACCAGCTCCGGCAGCAGCTCAGCGCATAGGCCTCGCCCGTCGCAGGAGGTCCAGTCGACCATGATGCGGGTCTGTGTCGTTGCTGGCTTCATCGCGTGCCCACTGTGGGCAGCACCACATCGCTGGACGTACGACTGCAATGTCCCGCAAGGTGTAGCTCGACCTCAGTGTTGAACACGTGCAAGCCGGTACGAAGGAAACGCATGCTTCCGTCAGGGTGGTGGCATGCGCCCCGGCCCACGACCATTCCGCCCGGTCGACGCATCTCGACGAGAGAGCGCCGATCGCCGCCGCGAAAAGCGACCGACTTGAGCTCGTTCGCGATGCGAGGCAGACCGTTCAGGCACGGGCCGCATTGTCCGGCTGATTCCTCTGCCAGGTAACTCATAACCCTGCTCATCTCAACAAGGCCGCATGTTCCTCGGGCCAGTGCAACCATGACGCCGGCGCCCGGCGAGGCACCGAGCGGCGCGAGATCGCTTCGCGACAGCTTCGCCGAAGCAAATTCCTCCGTGGTCAACCAGGTGCCGTGATAGCCCCCGAGGAGCACGCCTTGCATTTGCGTCGACGGGCCGCCAACCAACGCCAGCACGTCAGGCAAGGGTGATCCGTATCCAACCTCGACAATGCCAGGCGCACGAACTGCACCTCCGACACTGAGCAGCATCGTGCCTGGCGCGTCGGATGTGCCTGCCGCGCGGAACCACGTTGCGCCGCGGCGGGCGAGCAGAGCAAGCAAGGCGAGCGTTTCAACGTTGCTCACCAGCGTCGGCCGCCCGCGCACGCCACGTTCAGTCACCCTGGGCGACTTGAAGCGGGGCAGAGCTGTGGCGCCCGAGAGACGACTCACCACCGCTGTTTCCTCACCAGAGATAAACGCATGGGGCGCCGTGACTACCGTCACCGTCACCAGATCCAATCCAGCCCGGCGTCGCTCGTCGAGGGCCCGCGTCAACCTCTCGACGGGCACGCGGTGGTTGACGTACAGATACGCGTCGGTCGCCTTGGTAGCGCGAGCGACGAGCTGCAAACCATCAAGTACAAGATGCGGACGCCGAGCAAGCAGCCACCGATCCTTCGCGCTCGCCGGCTCGCCTTCAGCGCCGTTGGCAACCACAATGGCGCGGCCCGGAGCCGCGATCACGGCTTCAAGCTTGCGATACAACGGAAAGCCCGCGCCGCCATGCCCGGCGAGACTGCTGTCGATCGCGAGCTGCAATACCTCGCGAGCATCCATGGCAGGCACCGCACCGTGCGCGACGAGGTGAGCCTGCAAGTCACGCTGTGATGCGGGCGTGGGCCCCATCAGGACCCCGCGGGCCGCGACTTCGGGCTGCACCTTTCCGTCGGACAGAATTGTCATCTGAGCCCCTTCGAACCGGCGAGCAAGCGGGTTTCACCAGAGGGCAGTCGGGTGCCCGTCGCCCGGTCGGCCCTGTCGAGGAATCGTGTCGATAGCCGGTACCCGAGCAACACAGCGACCATGAGGGAGCAGGCTCCGACGGTGCTCAGCATCCATGCACGATCTATGTCGGTGCCGGTACCGATGGTGTGCAGAACGGCGAATGGCCACAGCACGTACGCCGCCCAATGAATGGCGCGCCAGACGTGATGTCCGATGCGCTGACGCAGCAGGCTTGTGACGACGAGCGCAGCCATCAGATCTAGTGACGCAGCACCGAGTCCGACCCACAGCGGCTTGAAGTGGCTGCCGAACGGAAGGATGGCGTCGAGCCAGCGCAACTGCGACTGCGGGTCGAGGGTCAGCGTTACTACGTGCAGCGTTAGAAAGACGACAGCGAGCAAGCTTGCCGAACGATGGACTGCGCTGACGGCGAATCGGGGAAGCCCTGGAAGAGTTCGGCCAGAACGCGTAGCGATGCCAAGCGCGACAACGAGGGTGAGCAGCACGAGGCTGACGACACCACTCGACCGCCCGAGGTACCACAACGCCTTATCGATCGATGCGCTGCTCATGCCGCAACCTCCGATGGCCATCCGCCGAGGGTGTGCACGCTGCCGTTGTGGTCGACAAGGCGGGCGGCCACCCCGCGGCTCACAAGCCAAGGTTGAGCAGCGCGTCCGCGCACAATCGCAGCGGTGGTTGCCGCGTTGGCGTCGACGCAACTACTGGCGACCGCAGTCACCGTTCGCCAGATCGGCGCGGCCGGACGACGAGTGGCTGGGTCGAGAATGTGATGAGGCCGCGACGTGCCACGCTGCCATGTGCGACTGATTGTGCTCGACGTCGCGACCGCATATCCGGCGCGTAAGACGACCATCGCGCTCGGGCCGGCATTGACGTCGGGCAGGTCCTGTACACGCACCACCCAGCCGCCGTCCGGACCGGTTCCGGCCGTAGCGATGTCACCGCCCAGGCTCACGAGCACACCGACGCCGAGGCCGTCCTGGATCCGAACCGCGCATCGATCTGCGCACCACGCCTTGCCAATCGCTCCGAGATCAAGCACGAGCCCCGCCGGCACGCGAACCCGTCGTCGGGCGTGGTCGAACTCGACGTCATGCCATGTAGTCCGGTACACGAGGCGATAGGTGAGAGGCAACACCGCGTCATCTGAACCCAGCGCGGACGCCCTCTTCACTTCGCCGAAGTCGCGGTCGTACCCAAGACGGTTCAAGTCTGTACCCATGGTGGGGTCGACGTCGCCGTCGGTGACGCGCGCGACGTCAAGTGCAGATGCCAAGACCTCGGCAAGCACGTCGCTATCCGCTGTCCACGCATTTCCGCGAGCTGCGAGTCGAGCGATCTCAGAATCCGCCCTGAATCGGCTGCAAGCCAGATCCAGCTGTGCCAACTCGTTGACGACGATGTCGTGCGCGGAGCGTAGGTATGCCGGGTTGGTGACAACAACCTGCGCGGTCGTACCGATGGCGGACCACTGCTTGGTGGGCAGCCGTGCGGCGGACAGCGTCATGATCCACTCGTCACTGCGTGCGCAACGGACCCCGACGTCGATTGCTGGACCGTGACTTGCGGCGTGGTCGTCTGGGTTGTCGTCGTCGCGGCGGTTGGGGTCGTTGCGGTGTGGTGAGTACCTTGCTGGGCAAGCAACACGCTAACGCCGACGACGCCAGCGACACTCACCGTTGCAAGGGTGACGTTGGCCGTCCCTATCCGGCGCATGCCCTTAGCTCGCGATGTCATGATGACCTCCGAATCCGATAACTCGTCTGCAGTAGGTGTCTTGCCTTGGACGACCGAGATCGAGTTGCTTCGCCCGACCGAGGTCGAGTTGCTTGCGCTGACGGTACTGAGTCTGTTGCTTGCCTGACCCGCTACGTCTGATGGTGAAATGCCTGCCTGAGATGTGACGCGAGACGCCCTGAACGACGCCTGAGAACTCGACCGTCAACCGGAGCTCCGATCTCGCGGCTGCGGGAACGCTCACTGTGTTGGGAAGGACAGTGCGCGAAACCTTTCGACGCGTCGCTTGCGCTGGGGTCGTTTCGTCGATCCGTTCGTAGGACCCGAACCTTGACTGGATGTGGAGATGCATCGTTTGCTCGAATGCCGCGACTGGGCTCCCCCTCGCTTTAGGGCGGCTGCTGGTCCCCGGGTGCGATGCCGCGCAGGGCGTACCCGACGCCGCGGAGTGTGTGGAGCATTCGCGGCCGGGTGGTATCGATTTTGCGCCGCAGGTGGGCCACGTAGGTTTCGACGACGTTTGGGTCACCGCGGAAGTCGTAGGGCCACACGTATTGGAGGATCTGCCTTTTCGGTAGGACGCGTCCACTGTTGTGGAGGAAGTAGCGCAGGAGCCTGAACTCCGTCGCAGACAGGTCAACGTGCTCGCCAGCCTTGACCACTTCGTGGCTGTCCTGATCGAGCGTCATGTCCCCGAGACGCAGGGTGGAGTTCTGCCACCGTTCGTCGATCCCCCTTGTGCGCCTGAGCATCGAGCTGATGCGCGCGAGAGCCTCCTCGAGACTGAACGGCTTGGCCACGAAATCGTCGCCGCCGATCGTGATGCCGGCAATCGTTCGTGCGGCGTGCGCTGGGTTGGTGAGGAAGAGAGTTGGTATGCGGTCGTGGCGCGCTCGGAATGTTCGCGCGACGTCGATACCTGGCAGCGCGATGTCAAGGACCATTGCGTCGGGTCGGAACCTACCAGCGACCGCGAGCGCCTGTTCAGCACTCGATGCGCTAGCCACCTCGAAGCCGTTTCCTCGCAGACTCACCGATAGCAGTTGCACGATGTTCGAGTCGTGGTCCGCGACGAGAAGTCGCGGCCGGCCCGGTGGATAGGCCGACTGGTGGGGCGACGTCGATCCAGCTTGCGACGTCCCTGCGGCCAAAGGGACAATGCGCGGCTGGCCGAGTTTCGGTGGCGGGTCACGTCGTTCGAGCACCGGAGGCAGCGCTTAGGAGGTTGCTGCGGCGCTGGGCAAGGTGATGCCGCAGGCTTTGAGGGCTTGTTGGGTTTGGGGGTTGGCGAAGGCGCCGGGCCCTCCCGAGGGGATGGCTCCGCTGGGGAAGCCTCCCGCCGGGCGGGAGGCTCCCGGCGGCGGGGAAGCGCCGGGCGGGAAGGAGCCGCCGGCCCCCGCGGGGGCGCTGGGCAAGGTGATGCCGGCGGCTTTGAGGCATTGCTGGACGGCGGTGAGGTTGCCGCTTGTCAGGGCCGATGGTGGTGAGGCCGATGTTGAGGGTGAGGTCGACGTTGAGGGTGTTGGTGTGGTTGTCGGAGTTGACGTTTTCGAGTTGCTGCAGGCGGCGAGGCTGCCGGCGCAGGCCAGCGAGGCTGCGCTGAAGGCGAGAGTGCGGGCGAGTCGCATCGTGGTTTCTCCGATTGTTTGCTGTGGCGGCCGGGCTAGTGGGCGGTGATGGCGGTGGCGGTGACGGTGCCGTCGGTTGCTGTGCTGCCGGTGACGGTGACTTGGGTGCCGGCTGCGAGGGAGGACAGCGTCTGGGTTTGGCTGCGGGTCACGGTCGTGGTGGTGGTGGTGTGGACGTCGTGGGTTTTGCCGCCGAGGTCTTTGACGGTGACGTCGGTGCCGGTGACTGAGACGACGCTGCCGATGACTGCCAGGCCGGTCGAGGAGCTCGCTCCGGTGCCGGTGCCGGCTCCCGCAGCCGCTGCGGTGCCAGTGCCGGAAGTTGCGCCGCCGGCGAAGCCAGCCGGGAACCCTGATGCTGTTCCCAGGCCTGCGGGTAGCCCTGATGTGCTTGACGACGTGAGTCCTTTGTCGTGGTTTTTTTGTAGGAGCACACCGCCGGTGAATGTGGCGGCGGCGAGCAGCCCGACGGCGAAGGCCATCGCGAGTCGGCTCAGGCCGCCTTTGGGTGGCAGCACAAAGTCCTGCTCGACGTCCAGCGCAGCATCGTCGGCGTCGAACTCGACATCGCGGTGAATCACAGCATCGGACATGGGACCCTCGATTTCAGTCATAGCGCAAGGCGTCGATCGGGCGCAGCGACGCTGCACGATTGGCGGGATAAAGCCCGAAGAAGAGACCGGTGACGACGGCGACCGCGAACGCCAGGACGACCGAGTAGGGTGCGACGACGGGCTGTACGCCGACGATTTTGAATTGCGATCCGATCAGTCCGACCCCGACGCCGACGAGGCCTCCGAAGAGGGAGAGCATGACGGCCTCGAGGAGGAACTGTCCGATGATGTCGAGTTTTCCCGCGCCGATGGCTTTCCGAATGCCGATTTCGCGTGTCCGCTCGGTCACGGTGACGAGCATGATGTTCATGACGCCGATCCCGCCGACGAGGAGGGAGATGGCAGCAACAGCGGCGAGGAGAACCGTGAAGGTACTGCTTGAGGACGATGCCGCCGACAGGATCGACGATGCGCTGAACACGGAGTAGTCGCGGTCGGTGGACGACACGTGGTGGCGTCCGTCCAAGATGGTCTCGACCTCGGTTTGGGCGGTTGTGGTTGTTGCTGCTGAGGTTGCTTTGACGCTGATACTGGAAAGGGAGCCGTACCCGGACAAGGTGTCTTGAACAGCGGTCATGGGTGCGATCACGCGGTCGTCTTGGTCTTGGGGGCCGAGGCTTCCTTTGGCCACGAGCAGGCCGACGACTTTGAAGGAGGCGCCGTTAAACTCCACCGTTTGGCCGACGATCGATTTCCCGTCGCCGCCTGCGAGGTCTTTCGCGACCGTCACCCCGAGCAACGCCACCCGCCGGTGGGCGTTGTAGTCGGCGTCGGTGATCGTGGTACCAAGAGATACTTGGTCGTCGTCGATGAGCAGGTAGGCACTGGTGGTGCCGGTGAATGTGGTGACGGTGTGGGAAGCGCCTTGGTAGGTCGCGACGACCGATTGGGCGCTGACGACCGGCGCGACACCGAGCACGTCCGGTGCGCTCGCGTGATCGGTGAGACTCTGCGCGTCTGCGACGGTCAGCGCATTGGCTCGAGTTTTCGTGCCGGTGCTGACCGTGGTGCTGGCGGCGGCACCGCCGCCAAAGCCCGCAAAGCCGCCGCCCCCTCTGCCGCCGGTGGAGGAGGTGCTCGTCACGGTCAGGGTGTTGCTGCCCAGCTTGGAGATCGAGGCTTGAACGGCCTTGCTGGAACCGGTTCCCACCGCGACGAGAATGATGACGGCAGCGACACCAATGAGGATCCCGAGCGTGGTGAGCGCGGAGCGGAGCTTGTTCGCGTTGATGCCGCGCAACGCGAAAGTCAAGGTCTCTTTCATACCCGGACGCCGTCTGCGAATGCGCGCGGTGGTGGTTCGCTGAGGGAAGCGTTGCGTTCGTCGGATTGGATGCATCCGTCTCGCATGCGCACGACGCGCTTGGCGTGCGCCGCGACTTCATCTTCGTGGGTGATGATCAAGATGGTGCTGCCCGACAGCGATAGTTCGTCGAACAAGGCGAGTACCTCGGTGGTACTGCGGCTGTCGAGTGCGCCGGTCGGTTCGTCGGCTAGCAGAAGCACCGGATTGGTCGCGATCGCCCGCGCTACCGCGACACGTTGTTGTTGCCCACCCGACAGCTCATTGGGCCGGTGTTCCATCCGGTCGGCCAGGCCGACACGAACCAGGGCCTCCTCCGCGCGCCGTCGCCGCTCGGCGGGGCGTACCCGTGCATAGGCCAAGGGCAGTTCGACGTTGGCCAGCGCGGTGGTGCGCGGGATCAGGTTGAACGACTGGAAAATGAAGCCGATCTTGCGGTTGCGGACGAATGAAAGCTGTCGCTCGTCAAGCTGGCGCACGTCAACACCGTCAAGTTCATACCGGCCCGTCGTTGGGGTGTCGAGTGCGCCGATGATGTTCATCAGGGTCGACTTCCCGGAGCCCGAGGTTCCCATGATCGCGACGTAGTCGCCCCGCTGCACGGTGAGGTCAACTCCGGCGACCGCGTGCACAACGGTGTCACCGGACCCGTAGGTCTTGGTGACACGTCGCAGGGCGATGACGGGGCGGTCGCTCATCCTCAGCCGCCAAGCCCGCCGAGGCCGCCACCTGGGAAGGTGAAGCCGGTAGCTCCCGTGCCGCTGCTCTGCTTCACCACCACGACGTCACCCGCGCTCAAACCTGTCTTGACTTCAGTGCCGTTGTCGCCGGCGAGCCCCGTCGTCACCGTAATGACCTGCGGTGTGCCGTTCTTCAACACCGTTGCCGTCGTGATCTGACCGACCTTCGTCAAAGCAGACGATTGCACGTACAGCACGTTCGCGGCGGTCTCCGTCGTGATCGACAGACTTGCGGTCTGCCCGATCTTGATGTTGGCGGGCGGGTTGGTCAGCGCCACCGTGACCGCGTACTCCACCACATTGTTGGTGACCGTGTCGGTGATGGCGATCGCGGTCACCTTGCCGACAACCGTCGCGTTCGTAGCGGAGAAGGTCACCGACGCGGTTTGGCCGATCTTCACCGAACTCGCATCAGCCTCCGCGACATCAGCAGTGATCTGCAGACCGGACACGTCCACCAGCGTGATAAAGCCACTACTGCTACTGGTGCTCGAACTGCTGCTGCTACCCGAGGCCGTTTCTCCGACCGCGGCGGCTACCGCCGCGACGGTGCCGTCCGCCGGAGCGCGCAGCACCGTGTCGTCAAGGGTCGTCTGCGCTTGGTCGACTTGAACCTGCGCGGTCGCGATCTGAGCTTTCGCGGAATCGATCTGGCTCTTGGTCGAACCAACGGCGTCAAGAGCGGCAGTTGCCTGCTGTGAATCAACCTGACGCTGGGCGGTGGCAACCTGACCCTGCTGAGAGGCCACCTGCTGCGCGTCCTTTAATGCGGTGGTCTCCTGAGATTGCTGCGCTTGCCGCAACGAGGTTTGCGCAGACGTGATCGAGGTCTGGGTGCTGGTCGCGGAACTGGTTTCCGCGGATGACAGTTGGTCCTCCGCAGTATTGAGCTGGCCCTGCGCGGTCGCGACGGACTGCGAGTCCTTCAGCGTGGTACTGGCCTGCTGTGCCTGAGCCGACGTCAGCGCGGACTGCGCACTGGCGATGGTCGACGCATTTTGCGGGGCGGCGGCATCCGCCTTGTCAAGCGACGCCTGCGCCGCGGCCACGCTCGCCGCCTGCTGAGTGGAATCAAGGCTTTGGGTGGCCTCCGCCTGCGACAACGCAGTCTCTTGGTTGTCAACTGTGGTCTGCGCGGAGGTCACCGACGACGTGTCGGATGTGGATTGAGCAGAAGTCAGAGCGGTTTGCGCGGCAGCTACCAGCGCCGCCTGCTCAGTCCCATCCAGGGCCTGGGTCGCGACGTCTTGGGCCAGCGCGGTCTTCGCGTTCGCCAGGCTCGTCTGCGCTGACTGGATCGCCACACTGTCGACATGGGCCTTCGCCACGGACTCGCCAGCCACCGTCGTCTCATAACTCGCCTGGGCCGACGCCAACGACGCCTGCGCGGTAGCAAGCGTTTGCTTGGCTGACGTGTCATCAACCTTCGACAGCACTTGACCTTTCGTCACCTTGTCGCCGACTTTGACGTCAACCTCAGTCAGCAACCCCGAACTACTGCCCTGGAAATTGACCGCCAACGACGTCAACGCCGCCGCATTACCCGACGCTGTGACAGCTGAGGAAACGGTGCCACGCTGTACAGTCGTCGTCTGCTGCGCCGCGGTGGCCGCCTTCGACGGATTGCCGATCGCGAAATAGCCCACCACCGACACACCTGCGAAGGCGACCGCGAGGCCGGACGTCACCAATCTCCGCGCACTTATCATGGAATACAGACTGCAGGCGCCGCCTAAGAGACCTGGCAGCGTTGCCTAACAGAACGGTCTGCGTTCGCTAAGAAAACTCCTTAGGATTCGGTGCCGCTAGCGGCCCAGTTCTACTCTGGGGTGTGACCTTCCGGTTTCGCGTGCTCATCGCCGACGACGACCAGGCCGTCCGCGACTCGCTGGAACGGACACTGCGATTCGAGGGATACGCCGTGGACATCGCCGCCGACGGTGTCGATGCCCTCGCGCGGGCCGCGGATACACCCCCAGACCTGTTCATACTCGACGTCACGATGCCCACGATGGGCGGCCTAGAGGCCTGCCGTCAGCTACGCGCAGCCGGTAACCGGACTCCCATCTTGATGCTCACAGCCAGAGACGGGATCAGCGACCGCGTGGCCGGGCTCGACGCCGGGGCGGACGACTACCTGGTGAAACCCTTCGCCTTGCAAGAACTACTCGCACGGGTCCGTGCGTTGCTGCGACGAGTCGCTGTCGAGGAGCCCGACGCCGCGGAGACCTTGCGGCTGGGCGACCTCACCTTGGACCTTGGATCCCGGACGGTGCGACGCGGCGCCATGTTGCTAGATCTGACCCGCACCGAGTTCAGCCTGCTGCAAGCCCTCCTCGAGCGCCCCGGTCAAGTCATGACCCGCGGGCAGCTGTTCGAACGCGTCTGGGGATACGACCTCGACCGCAGCTCAAACAGCCTCGACGTCTACATCGGCTACCTGCGGCGCAAACTCGAACCCTCCGGCGCGCCCCGGCTCGTGCACACCGTCCGAGGCGTCGGCTTCGTGCTGCGCGACCAGCCTGCACCATGACACGCCGTCTTAGCATCCGCACCCGGCTCACCGTGATTGCGTCCGTTGCAGTCACTGTCACAGCTCTTTTGGTCTGCAGCTTGGCGTGGCTCGCTGTGCGCCACGCCCTGGTGCAGCAAATCGATCAACAACTTCGGAGCCTCGCGAACGGGCCGGTGCGCCAACTCGACCCCGGAACAATCGCAACCATACCAAGCACGCCCTTGACAGCGCCTGGCGGCACCATCCGAGTACAAGTCCGGTTCGCCAACGGCACGATCATCGGCGCACCCCCAAACACTCAGGCCCTGCCGTTTGACGCTCGCGACCTCGCGGTGGTGGCTGGAACATCGAGCGTCGCCAACTACACGACGCACACGAACCGCGGCACCTTCCGAGTCTTCACCATCGGCGGCCCAGGTGGCGAGACCATCCAACTGTCCCGATCGCTTTCCGACATCGACGCGACGCTTCGAGGCGTCGAGTTGCTGATGGTGGCACTGGTAGTCGGCGCGGCACTACTGGCGGCGATCGCCGGCCGCCTGGTTGCCGGCACTGCTCTCCAGCCGGTGAATCGCCTCACCCGGACCGCCACCGAAATTGCGCGCACCCAAGACCTTCAGCGCCCGATCGTCATCGATGGTCGTGACGAACTTGCTCAGCTCGGGCAGGCGTTCAACCAGATGCTCACTGCGCTGGGCCAATCCCGGCAAGCTCAGAAAGAACTTATTGAAGACGCAGCCCATGAACTGCGCACCCCGATGTCGAGCATGCGCACCAACATTGAACTACTGGTATACGCCGCCGGCCGACTCGCCCCTGACGACCTGAACGGCCTACTCAATGATCTCGACCGGCAAAGCACCGAACTGTCCGACCTCGTCACCGACCTCGTTGTGCTCGCACGCTCGGCCGGCGTCGACGAGCCGGTCATCCGCATCGATCTGCGCGACGTCGCCCTCGGCGCCCTTGACCGCGCCCGAGCACGAAACCCCCAAGCACACTTCGTTCAACAGACCCGATCGGCGATCGTGTCGATCCAGCCCGGAGCGATCGAACGCTGCATCGTGAATTTGCTCGACAACGCAGTAAAATTCGGGCCCGCCGAGCAAACCATCGAATTGCGAATGAGCCTCACCGGCGACTCTCACGCGCAGTTCGCCGAGGTCAGCATCGCCGATCGCGCCCCCGTCATACCCGAAAGTCAACGAGCGCGGATCTTCGAGCGATTCCACCGCCTCGACAGCGCGCGCAGCGTGCCTGGCTCCGGACTAGGCCTCGCCATCGTGAACCAAACAATCGCCGCACACGGCGGAACCATCGTGGCGGAGCCACGCACTGACAGCAGCGGCAACATTTTTCGGCTCTCATTGCCCTGCTACCGCGACACCTCTCCGGCCCCTGCTTAATTTTGCCCGCGGTGATGGCCAGGCGCGCTGCGGCCGCCACTTCGCCAGCGACCATCTAGGCGTCGGTTCGCGCCTTGGAAGGTAACGGCCCCGCGCAGGCACGATTGCACCCGCTTGCCTAGGGGGCAGAGGATGCCACGGGCGGCGAGAAGCGCTTCCGGGCAGTCAGGCGGCGGGCAACGCGTTCCTAGCGGCGACGACAATACAATTTCGACCGAGCGATTTTGCTTCAAGGAGGGCGCCGTCGGCGACGGCGATCGCCTCGGGGAGCAGCTGATCGGGTTCTGAGCAGGCGAGGCCGAAGCTCACCGTAAACGATGGGCCTCCCGCGTCGGTGAGTGCGATCGCGAGTTGTTCGCTAATCCTTTCGAGCACCTTCACCGCTTCTGTGTCAGGGCAGTTCGGCAGGACGACGACGAATTCCTCGCCCCCGTAGCGCGCGACGAGGTCACCGGGGCGTAGGCCCGCTCGCAGCACTTTGGAAAAAACCCGCAACGCAACGTCCCCTGCCGCGTGGCCATGCACATCGTTGACTGCCTTGAAATGGTCGAGGTCGCCGAACGCCACCGCGTACGGCGTTCCAACGAGAGTCAACTCGCGAACGCTGTCCTCCAGAGACCGCCGGTTTGGTAAGCCCGTCAGCGCGTCGGTGCTGGCCTGGGTCTGTGATCGGGAGAACGCTCGCATCATGCCGATCCGATCGGAGGCCCGCCGGGCCACGAGCTCCAACGCAACTCGCCGCTGCGGGCTCGGCGGGTTGTCGACGACCCCTGCCGCGTGAACGACCCCGATTGTTACGCCACTAACACTGACGGGTACGCACGTGGCCGACTGAGGCGCGGGCGCTTCTTTGAGATAGGGGCAAGCATCAAGTGCCAAGCTCGAAGGAAAGACAAACACCTCACCGCGCTGCGCAGCAGGACACTCACTGGGAGACCCCACTGCACACCGGTGGGATGCATCCTCCTCACCCGTGCTCGCTAGGCGCCGGAAGTGTGCTCTACTCGAGTCGGCAAGCAGCATCTCCACACTGAACTCCGGAACTGCTTCGTTCAACGCCTCTTCGACAACCTTGTACACACGGTCTTCGGTGCTCGATAGCTCGAGCGCACGTTGCAGGCGCGCCTCGAACTCGTTGGCCGTGGCCACCAATGCCAGATCGCGGTCGCGTTCGCTGAGATCCATATCGCGCCGTCGAGCGGTCCTCCAAAGCAGACCGTTTGCGCACAAGGTCACAACGAGCGCGAAGCCTCCGGCTGCCAGCAGCCAAACGATACCTCGGCCCATCGACGCACGATGGCGATCCAACGCATTCGTCGACCACGCTTGATCCGCCGTCCGAACGGCTGCGAAGTCAGCGTCGACCTGTGCGTCCAAGGCAATAATCTTCTGCAACTCCAACTGCAACTCGACTTGCAACTGCGGCGCGGCCGCTCCGGGCGTCCCCGCTGAGGTGGGTACCGTCGGGGCACTTGCCGCCGTCAGTGCCGCAGTGTCTTGGTCCAGCCGGATGGCCTGCGTGGGCAAGGCACCCCAGCTGCGAGCGAGCTTCTTGTACTGAGTCCACTCGGTAACTCCATTTTGGGCCTGAGTAAACGCGCGCGGAAGGGCTGGGAGGACCCCGAGGTTCTGGCTGTCGAAGAGAGCTGTCTCGATCTGACTTCGGCTCTGAGCAATGTCTGACTGGGCCGACGCCAAGAATCCTGCTGCCGTGCTCCGGGTCGCTAGCGTCGAGGCTTGGCGCTGCGCCAGGTGTAGTTGCAGTAGCCCAACCGCGGCGACGGCTGCGGTAAGCGCGGTCACCAGCACAGTCACAACCGCCGCGCGGCGGTGCAGCGGCACGCTGGCACCGCCCACGGAACGGAAGCGCGCAATGTGGCGTGCGCGAAGACGATCATGAGCTACGCCTTGGGGGGTCATGACTGCCTATCGGCCCCTAGGCCGACATGTGGAACGTTTCCGAACACTGAGGTCGGCGCCCGTCGGCCGCATATGCGACCGTGTCGCCGGGCGTTTGTAGCCCTGCGTTCAAGGGAGGGGCCTTAGACCTGTGCCGCCGCCATCGACCCTCTGATCCGGCCGAAAGATCCGTTGCCTCCGTCGCGTCGACCCTGCTCGGCGCGTCACGCGCCAGCCCCGATCCGTGCCCAACCACGACGATGGCACGCCGCTTGGAGTCCATAGGAAATTGCAGCGCGTGGCGGGTCCAAACCCTGACAGTTGCGCCGATGCTAGTGCGTGCCCCCGCTGCCACCGCGCGCGGTGGGGTGCCCGTCGCGGTCGCGTTGCCAGATCGCCATCCGCAGCGGTGTCATCACCAGCTCGGTGGTTTTGGTCGTCCTGCCGTACCGGGCCGCGACCCTTTGGGCGAAGCAGTCGACCATGAACGCGACGTCGACGAACCCCGCCCAGGTCCGGTAGCAAGTGACGTCGGTCACCCAGTTTGCGTTGGGCGCCGGAGCGGACCAGTCCCGGTTGAGCAGATCGCCGGCGCGGATCCCGTCCTTGGCAGGGATCGTGGTCCGGTGTGTTTTCGCGCGTCGGATCCCTTGATGTCCCAGCGTTTTCGTCGCGCGCACCACAGTGCACTGCGCGACGGTCGGCGTCGACGTGCGACGCAGAAACGCCGTCAGCGTGCGCCGCCCGTACAGGCCCTCCGGCCTCAACCGCACTACCCCGTCCGCGCCGCGTTCCCAGCACACATCGCGGATCGCGTCCAACACCTAGGCGTCGCTGATGGTGCGGGCCGCTGGCGTCGCAGTCTTCCACTGGCGGTAGGTTGAACCACCCCGGGATTGCTAGAGGCACTACAAGCCGCGGGCGGTCGGACGGGTGGAACAGACGGCCCGACGGGACCGCGGACCGGATGAGGTGTCGATGGGGGCGGTGCCGGTCCAGGACGCGAAGTGCGCGCGGGTCGGGGAACCGGGTGATGTCACCGACTTCGACGAGTAGCCGGGCAGCGCCGGAGGGCCCGATGCCGTGCAGCTGCGTGAGCGTGGTGCCTGTCTGGGTGAGCAAGACGTGGAGTTCTTTGTCGGCTGCTTTGGTGCGGTCATAGACCTGCTGCAGATCAGCGATCAGCTCCGCGGCGACCCGCCGCCGGGTCTTCCCGGCCGTGTCGCGGGGTCGGACTTTTACTAGCAATACCTTGGCTTGCGCCGCGGACAGCGACGTTTTCGCACCGCCAGGAATCAGCTCGAGCAGCAACCGGTGCAGCTGGGAAACCATCCTGGTGTGGTCATCACCAAGGGACCGGCGGCGATCGACCAGGATCCGTAACACCGCGAGCTGCTCATCATCGACGACTGGCCGAAGCCCACTCATCCGGGTGCCGACCAGGGCGACCGAATGCGCATCAGTCGCGTCGGTCTTGCGTCCTTGACCGGTGGCGAACACCCGGACCCGCGCAGACAGCTTCGGTGGCACATCCACCACCAGCTCACCATCAGCGAGAAGCCTGTTCGCGATGTGCTTACCGATCCCGTTGCAGCCTTCGATCGCCCACGTCCGCTCACCGAACTGCTTACCGAACTTCACCATCGCCGCGTAGCCGGCGACGTCAGTGGCATACCTGCCGCCACCAAGAACCGTCTCGTCGCCGTCCATCACCTCGATCGTCGCCGACCGTTTGTGCGGGTCCATGCCGATCACCACTGCACCCATCCCGACTCCTCAAATCTCGACACCGTGTTGATGTGTGAGCTGGGATGGCACCGCTACTTCGAGCAGAACAAACCCCTCTTGAGCCTCTCCCGCTCGTTGGAGCGACGCCCGGCCCGCGCAGGCCAAATGAGAGCCACACGACATGCGTGGGCAGCCGAAATGAGAACGACAGGCCGGGCGCCTAAACCGAACCCTGCCAGGCACCGGTCATAGGCCAAGTAAACAAGAAGCCGAAAGTAGTGCGTTCAGAATTGTCCCGTTACAGCTCTTCGAGACGGCGTCTGGGGCTTCCCCGGCATTGGGGCATGATCTACATGTGGTCGCTCCTGTGCCGTCCGGCGGAACATCAATTCGTGGCGTCGTCACCGCGCATGCGCGGGCGGCGGCTCTCGTAGCGGCGTAGGCAT
>Ga0080027_10000142_pt1 | contig 31615 bp, 25 predicted proteins | sample OrgsoiDNA2013046_FD_70962 | JGI IMG/M metagenome (GOLD analysis project Ga0080027, IMG submission 70962) | Permafrost soil microbial communities from the Arctic, to analyse light accelerated degradation of dissolved organic matter (DOM) -... | ecosystem: Environmental > Terrestrial > Soil >... | reverse complement strand
AACCTCAATCGATCTGCAGGTGCCCCCGGGTCTCGATCCCTTGCACGCGACCCTGGAGGCGGCGCGCCGCGATCTGCCGCCCGGCTCCCGGGCGGTCGTGCTGGATATCGCGGCCGAGGACGCGGTGGGTGTGCCGTCCTTGGTCAACGCGATCACGTTCTAGCCTGGGGATCTCGCCGCCGATCACGGCCGCGGGCTTGGCGCCGGCGAAGATGACGATGGTGACCTGATGGGTCGGGACCCATTCACGCGCGAAGCCCTCGAAGCTGTTCTGGCGAGGACCACGAGACGGATCGAATGAAAGGATCAGACGCTTCGGGCGGTTGATGCCAACGACGACCTCGTAATGGGCAATCGCCCGTCCCCCGACCATAGGTTTGGCCAGGCCAACCAACACCGGACGTCCGCGGTCGAGTTGCGCGACAATGTCGTTGAGGGTTCCCGAGACGACGTAGGCCTCGAGGCCCTTGCCGCGCGCGACATCCCGGAGTGCGCCCGCCCGCACGCCGCCGTCCGACGGGGGATCGAGCGCGGTCACCTGATCCAACCTGGCGGAGACGCCGAAGTGGCCCAGGACCATCGCGAGCGCGGCCGGTCCGCAATCCGTGTCCGACTTCTGAGCGACGAAGGGTACGTCCGAGACGATCTGCCAGGATTTGTCGGTCCGGGCGCGCTCGAGCCACTCCGATGATACGTCTCGCGCTGAACCGGTGTAGCAGGCCGGCGCCGCGCAAAGCAGCGCCAGACCCCATGTCCGAAGGCGTTTCACGCCAGCAAGATAAAGCGTTTCACACGAGCAAGATGATGAGAATGATCACCAGTACCAGGACCGCGCCGCTGCCGAGGTAGACGTAGACGGCTCCCCCTTTGAAGTCGGTCAGGTTCTGGCTCTGCGCCTTTTGCTCGCGCGCGGCCAGGGTCGCCGACTCGGCGCTTTCGGTGCGGGCCCGTGCGGTGCCTGTGGCACCCATTGGCGCCGTGATGGCCGGCGGGTCGACGGGTGCGGTCTTGGCGAAGCCCGCCGCGGGAAAGCACCAAACGGCCAGCAGGGCCGCAACTACAATTCGTTTAATCAGCGTCATCACGTTCTCCTTGTTGGTGACAAACTAGGCACAGGCTGGGCACAAGCAAGTCGCCGGCCGCGATTAGCTCGTCGGGTCTGTTTGCGTCAGAGGGACAGCAAGCGGCGTGCTCGCTCAGCCCGCCTTGTGAATGGCGTCTGCCAGAGGCGCGGCCATTTCTGGCACCGCGGCGCCGGCCTTGCGGAGCTTGCTGAACTCATTCTTGAACGCCGTCAGCTCTGCCTCCGTCGCATTTTCTAGGTCGGCAAAGATATTGCGGGCCTTGCTGGAGCGGATGAGCTCGTCGAGCTTGAGATGGACCGCCGTGGCGTCTCGGTTCTGCGTGGCCTGAATGAGGAACACCATCAAGAACGTGATGATGGTGGTGCCGGTATTGATGACGAGCTGCCAGGCGTTGCTGAAATGAAATAGCGGTCCGGTCAGCAGCCAAGCCAGCACCGTTGCCACGGCGACCACGAACGCCCACGGGCTCCCGAGCCGCACGGAGGCATTGCATGCAAAAGCTCGGAACTGTTCCGCCGAGATGACCCCCGTCGTCGACCTCTTCATAGAAGGTCGAAAGTAGGGATGAAACTGCGATTCGCAAGGTAGCGGGGCCCCGATGGCGACCCGAGTCGCTCCAGTAACACGGCAGCCTGGGGGCGTTACCTGGACCGGACCTCGAGGGGTCCTCACTTCGTCGATCGCAGACCCGTCCCGTGCGACGCCGCTCATGGCACGGAAGTTGTAGGGGTGATCGCGGGACCACGAATGTTAGAGCTGATCACAAGAGGGGCGAGCCGGAAGGGCGAAACGACCCGGAAGCTCCCGCCGGAGCCGGGTGCGTCCTCATCTGACGAGCCGCGCGTCGCTGAGGCGATGACGCGGCTGTACCCGATCGTGCCGGGGCACATTTCCATGAGCGCCGCGCGCAAGATCGCCGAGCTCAGATCGTCCGACACCGTGATCGTCGAAGACAAGGGGAGCCTCATCGGCATCCTGGACCGGGAGACGCTGCTCACCGCCAGCGACGGCCGGCGGGTGGCGGACTGCCTAAAGTCGATCCGGATCTGTCTGACCCCGACCACCACTCTGACACGCGCGCGCGTGCTCATGATCGAACATGGCGTGGCATCGTTCCCGGTGGCGGCCGGTCCTTTCTTGGTGGGGAGCATTTCGCGGTCCGATGTCGAGCGATCGCTCGCTTCGAAGAACACCCGAGCCGTGTCTGCGCGCGTGGCGGCCTAGCTCCGCCTTTCGGATCGAAACGGCGCTGGCCAACTTCTGGCCTCTTGTGGTCGCCTCAGCCGTGGCTACCTTTTCCTGGGCGTGGACGAAAAGCCGTCGCCGCCTTCGCGAAGGGACGACAGCCGCACGCCGACAACCCTTACGAAACTCCCTGGAGGCATTCATGTTTCTATTGCTGGCAATCATTCTGGCCCTGGCCTGGATAACCGGATTCGGTCTGTTCCACGTCGCCTCCGCCGCCATCCACGTTCTCATCGTCCTGGCGATCATCAGTATTCTGTTGCACGTCATTCGCGGCAAAAAGTCGAGTTGACGTGGTCGGGTTGAAGTGAGCGAGCCCGCCACGCTGGGCGCTGTCAAACCACGGCGGCTCGCGGTCACCGACCGCGGGATCTTGTTCGCGCTGTTGTTGGTGGCCGCGGCCTGGATAGCGGCGCTGCTGGGACCGGTCATCCTGGCCGCGATCGGCGCGCTCATTATGGTTGGAACGTTGAACCCACTGGTGGGGTTTCTCCAGGCGCGGGGGCTGGCCAGGACGCTGAGCGTGGCCCTGGTCTTCCTGGCCATGACGGCGATTCTGGTCCTGATCGGGCTGCTGACCGTCCCCGCGCTGTTTGCGCAAGTGCGAGAGCTCATCGACGGTGCGCCCCTCATGCAGCAACGATTGGCCGAGCGGCTCGGCCGGTCACATCTGACCTGGCCGGTGGCACGCGCGGTCGAGTCGGCCAACCTGCAGGACCTGCTGCTTCCCTCCGGGAAAATAGCATTCGAGTACTCCTCGCAGATCGTCACCACGGTGGGCTGGGGACTGACCACCCTGGCGCTGGCCTTCTACATTCTTGCCGACCCATCGACGACCCAGGCGGCGCTCTACCTGCTGGTGCCCCGACGGTTTCACATCCGCCTGGCGCGGATCACGCTGAACCTCGAGACCATCGTGGGCGGCTACATGCGCGGCCAGATCATCACCTCGGCCCTGATGGCCCTGTTCACCTATGTCCTCTTGCGGATCTGTTCCGTCAAGAATCCGCTGCCGCTGGCGGTCTTTGCCGGCATCACCGACATCCTGCCGCTCATCGGGGGGATTCTCGGCGCGATCCCGCTGGTGATGGCGACATTGCCACGTGGCACGGTCATGGTCGTGACCGTGATCGTGAGCGTGGTGATTTATCAGGAGATCGAGAATCGATTCATCATTCCCCGTGTCTACGGGCGGGTGTTGCGCCTTCCGGCTTGGGCCCTGACGCTGGCGCTTCTGATCGGGGCCAAGCTGATGGGCGTCACGGGCGCGCTGCTGTCGCTGCCGGTGGCGGCCGGCATACGGATGGTGATCGAGGAGCTCCGGGTCGAGCTGCCCGGGGACGGCGCGATCGATCCGCATCTGCGCGAACGCGACGATCAGGTCGAGAGCCTCTATGCCGAGCTGGCCGCCGGCGCGGGCGCGGAGACATCCGCCGGGATCGCGCTCGACATCGCCGACAGCGTGCGCAGATCCGACGCCGCGGATACCGCCGACGCCGCCTCCGTTCCCTTCGAGGGGAGCAAGCCCGGGCCCAGCTAAACCGGGGTCGGGGCGGCGCCGCTATCGGATTGCCCGGATCGCCCCGATGGCCCGGCTTCCCACAGCGCGTTGATCTCGCCGCCCATGAGGAAGATGAAACCCGAAATGTAGAACCACGTCAGAAGGACGATGACGCCCCCGATCGAGCCATAGGTGACGTTGTAGCTGCCGAGGTGGGCCGCGTACTTGGCGAAGCCGACCGTGGCCAGCAGCCAGGCGGCCGTCCCGACCAGGGCGCCCGGCGTGATGAATTTGATCTTGTGCTCGACGTTGGGCAGAAAATGATAGGCGAGCGCGGAGCAGGTGAAGATCGCGCAGATGGTGATCGGCCAGCGAAGCCAGCCCAAGACGACGATGTACCCGGTCGTGATGCCGAGCTGCCGCGCCAGCCAGAGGCCGCCGTTGCCCCCCAGGATGAGGACGGTGATTCCGACCAGAACCAGCAGCGCGCCGCCGATGGTCATTCCGAAAGCGATCAGCTCCGTTCGCCAGAAGGGGCGCGACTCCCCGACCTTGTAGGCGAGGTTGAGCGCCTTGCGTACCGCGTCCACGCCGCGCGACGCCGAGTAGATCGTCACCAGCAGCCCGAGGGTGAGCAGGCGCGGCCGGGTTTGCGTGACCAGACCGCCGACGTGTTTGTCGATGAGCGCCATGGCCTCCGGCGGCATGATGTCTTGCGCCCGCGCCAGGAGCGCACCGACGGAGCTCTGGACGTACGGGATGTAGGCGGTCAGGGTGGCCAGAAAAAACAGGAACGGGAACAGCGAGAACACGAAGTAGTAGCTGACGGCGGCCGCGCTATTGGCCACGCGGTCGTGATCGTACGCGACATAGAGGCGCTTGATGAAGGCCGAGGTCTTCGGAAATCTGTCGCGGAACCGGCCCATCCCGCCGGCAAACTAGCTACGATGATTCGGGAAGGAAGCGATAGCCGCTGCCGCGCACCGTGAGGAGGTGCTTGGGCCGATCGGGATCCTCCTCCAGCTTCGCGCGCAGCTGCGCCATGAAGTTGTCGACGGTGCGGGCCTGTCCGGCGTGCCGCACCCCCCAGACCTCGTGCAGCAGCTCTTCCCGCGAATACACGCGATGGGCGTGGTCGCAGAAGAAGGCGAGCAGCTCGAATTCGAGGTGCGTCAGCCTGACCGTTTGTCCGGAACGGATCACGGTGCGCGTCCCGAGCTCGACGACCACGTCGCCAAACCGGAAGACCGCGGTGGGCTGGGCGCTCGTCGTCGGCAGCCGCGCCTCGGCGGGCGAATTGCTGAACTGCGCGCGCCGCAGGACGGCGGTGACCCGCGCCAGGAGCTCGGCCAGCGCGAAGGGCTTGGTGACATAGTCGTCCGCGCCGAGACGCAGCGCCGCCACCTTGTCGAACTCGTTCTGCCGCGCCGACAAGACGATCACCGGCACATGATTGCCCTCCTCGCGCAGCCGCTCGAGAACCCAGATTCCGCTCCGCTTGGGGAGCGTGATGTCGAGCAGCACCAGATCCGGCTGGTCGTCTTTGATGACCTGGTAGGCTGCCTCCCCGTCGCCCACCACGGTCGACCGGTAGCCCTGCAGGTTCAGATTCAGCGCCAGCCCTTCGGCGATCGCGGCATCGTCCTCGACGACCGCGACCAGCGGATCGGGCTTGGTCTCCGGCTCGGTCATAGCGCCTCCGACGAGCGGGGCAGGACGATACGCATGCGCGCGCCGCGATCGGATTCCGATCGGACGTCTACCTTCCCGTGGTGTGCCTTGACGACCGCCTGCACCAGGGCGAGACCCAGGCCGCTTCCGGGGCTGCCGCCAGCGAGCCCCGCCGAGCCGCGCTGGAACTTCTCGAAGATCGCCGCCTGCTCACCCCGGGGAATGCCGACGCCATTGTCGGTGATCGTGATGTAGACGTGCTTCGGGTCCGCCGTGGCGCCGACCTCGATCTTCCTGTCGTCCGGGCGGGTGTACTTCCAGGCGTTGCCGAGGAGGTTCCCCAGCGCTTGGGCCAGCGCGGCCCGGTCGCCGATCACCATGAGCCCCGGGTCGACTTTCACCTGCAGATCGACGTTGCCGCCGAACTTGATCGCCTCGAACGACGCCAGCGCGTCCTCGACGATGTCGGATACCAACAGCGGACGGCGGTCGAACACCGCATGGCTCGACTCGATCTTGGAGAGCTCGATCAGCTTCCCAACCAGTCCGTCCAGGCGGGTAAGCTCCTGGTTGATCACCGTCAGACAGCGCCGCCTCTCGGCGGGATCCTGGACCCGCTCTTCCCGGAGGGTGTCGATGAACATCCGGATCGAGGTGAGCGGCGTGCGCAGCTCGTGTGAGACCGAGGACAGGAATTCGTTCTGTACGGCCGCCAGGCTGGCGCCGCGGGTGACGAAGATGGTCCCCATGACATATCCGGTCAGCGCCGTCGCACAGAACGCCAGCACCAGGATTCCGGCGACCACCCCGACGAACTTTGCGCCGCCGGTGGCGACCAGGATGATCCCGATCGCCGTCATCAGGACCGTCGGGATGAGCGCCGCCAGCATGAAGATGAGGCGCGCCCGATACAGAAAGATCGTGGTCGGGGAGCGGAGGATCACGTCCTGTATTGTGCCACTACCTCTGGCGGGGGGACGCGCAGATCCCAGACCAGCCCGAAAACCTCCATGATACGAAGCAGATAGTAGGTCACGTCGATCTGCCACCAGTGGAAGCCTTGGTTGGCCGAGCTCTGATAGTGGTGGTGGTTGTTGTGCCAGCCCTCGCCGTTGGTGAGGATCGCGAGCAGCCAGTTGTTCCGCGAGTCGTCGGCCGTCGGGTAGGGTCGCTTCCCGAAGAGGTGCGCGATCGAGTTGATCGAGAACGATCCGTGCCAGAGCAGGACGGTCGGGACGAAGAAGCCCCAAACCAAACCGTGAGCGCCCCCGATGAAGAGAAAGGCCAGGGCCAGGGCCACCGTCGGCAAGATCTCGATGCTGGCGTGGTCGAGGAAGCGCAGCTCGGGGAACTTCGAGAGATCGGAGACCATCGCCGGATCGGTCTCGGTCCAGTCCTCGCGGGCGATCCAGCCGATGTGCGAATACCAGAAGCCGCGCAGCTTGGCCGAGTGTACGTCCTTTGGCGTGTCGGAGTACTTGTGGTGCCAGCGGTGGTGGCTGGCCCACCAGAGCACCCCTTTCTGGGCGGCGCTCTGCGCCCCGAGCGCGAGGATGAACTGAAACAGCCTCGAGGTCTTGAAGGCCCGGTGCGCGAAGTATCGGTGGTAGGCGGCCGTGACCACGAACATCCGCACGAAGTACGAGCCGCCGGCCAGAGCCACGCCGCGCCACGACCAGCCGCAATACAGAATGCCGATCAGAGCGGCGAGGTGGACCGCCCAGAACAGCACTGTCGTGACCCGGACATATCGGGTCCACGACTGTGGCGGGGCGACGGCGGCACCGACGACAATATCCACCCCCAGATTGTGGAACCGGCCCTGTCAGCAAGGGATAACGGCTCAGTCACAAAGGAGTCAGATGTCGGTCCTCGGCACGATGAGCGACACCTGCGACATGTGTGCAGCAGTACCCGAGGTGCGACAAGCGCCCCCGCATATGCTTGGCGACATTCCTTTGGGGACGGTGAGGCATGGGCTCATCGTGTTTGATGTCGAACCCCGGGTCGGCCGGCGAGTTTTTCTAAAGTGCACCAGTCGGGGGCCCGGATGCCCCTTAAGTATGGGTCTTGCACATCTGGAAGCTCGATGTCGGCGCCGGTACCCGGACGAACTAGGAGTAACAATGAAGACGATTCGACGATCGACGATCGGCGGCGCCAGCGCCCTGGTGGTTCTCCTCTGCTCGCTCTCGGCAAAGGCGGCGAACACCTATTACGTGGCACCGACCGGCAGCGATTCGAATGCCGGAACCCTGGCGGCGCCCTTCGCCAGCCTTCAGAAGGCGAACGACACCGCCGGGGCGGGGGATACCATCTGGATGCGGGCGGGAACTTACAACTGCACGACTCAAATCACGCTTTCGAAGAGCGGAACCTCGGACACCAATCGCACCAAGATTTGGGCGTATACGGGCGAGGTCCCTATTCTCGACTTCTCGAACTACGCATTGGCCAGCGAGACGTCGGATCATCCAGCCATCACTGTGACCGGGAGCTGGATGCATCTCAAGGGACTCGAGATCGCCAACGGTAAAGTCGGAACCAGCGGCTCCCACTCCTACGCCATGTTGCGCACCAAGAACGCGAGCAACAACACGTTCGAGCTGCTCAACATCCATAACGGCTTCGGGCCGGGGTTGTTCATCGACACCGGCACCGGCGGCAACCTGATTCTGAATTGCGATTCGCACGATAATTACGACGTAAACGGCAGCCAAGGGGATGGCCAGAACGGCGACGGGTTCGGCGTTCACTATCAAACCACCGGCCCCAGCACCGTCGTCAGAGGGTGCCGTTCATGGAACAACTCCGATGACGGGTACGACCTCATCTCGCAAGAGGTTCCCGTGATCGTCGAGAATTGCTGGGCCTTCAAGAATGGCCACGGCGCTTCTGGCAACGGCAATGGGTTCAAGATGGGAAGCAGCCAGACCGGCATCAGGCACCTCGTGCAACAGAACGTGGCCTGGAGTAACGGGGCGGCAGGCTTCTACGCCAACCACTCCACGGGTGGTAACACTTGGTACAACAATACGTCGTACAACAACGGTACCCAGTACAACATGCTGGCGAGCAGCTTTGATTCCTCCGGCAACGTGACGGGGACCATTATCCTGAGTGGCTCGCATGTCCACATCATGAGAAACAACATCGGCTACCCCGAGAAGAATTCCAACATGGACGGGGTCGACACCTCTTTCAACACCTGGGACTTGGGGATTACCCCAGCGGCCAGCGATTTTGCCAGCATCTCAGACACCGGCTGCGACGGCGCCCGCGCAGCGGACGGCAGCATGCCGACGGCCTGCGCTTTCATGCATCTGACCGCCGGCAGCCGAATGATCGACAAGGGGACGAACGTGATGCTCCCCTATGTCGGGGCGGCGCCCGACCTGGGCGCGTTCGAATACGGGGCGACGGGGGGCGCCAGCGGCGCGGCGGGAACCAGCGGAGCCGCCGGAACCAACGGAGCCGCTGGAACGACGGGGAGGGGTGGAGCTTCGGGGGCTGGCGGTCGCGGAGGCGCAGCAGGTGGCGCGATCGGGACCGGAACAGCCGGCGTCGGCGGAACGGGAGGTGGGGGCGCGGCCGCTGGTGTCAGCGGAACTGGAACGGGCGGCGGCACCTCGGTGGGCACGGCTGGCAGCAATGGCAGCGGGACAGGCGGCTCGGCGAGCACCGGGACCGGCGGGACCTCTTCCACCGGCAGCGGCGGATCGAATTCCACCGGCGCTGGAGGCGGGACCACCTCCGGCACCGGCGGGTCGACCACGGGCGGCGACGTCAGCACCGGCTGCTCATGCGAGACCGGTGGCGCCGGCGGTGGCGGCAACCTCGCCATTGTCGGGATGCTGTCGCTGTTGGGTCTGACGGTCGTGCGGCGGCGCAAGCGCCTGGGCTAGTCCCGTTCGGAGGCAGCGGCGGGTCCCCGACCCGCGAGAGGGGGGATGACGAGGCGCATGAGCTGCGTCGCGGCGGAAGAGCCGGTCGGACGACTTGCGGCCTCGTGCCCCGAGACTCGGACTTCGCTGTAAAGTGGGCGCCCCTATGCAGCGTCCCACACTCTCGCTGGTAATCCCCGTCTTCAACGAGGAAGCGATCATTCCGGAGCTCGATCGGCGGCTGCGGACCTTCCTGGGCGAGCTCAAGGACGTCGGGCGGGAATGGGAAGTCGTGTTCGTGAACGATGGGTCGAAGGATGGCTCCCTGTCGATGCTCAAGGAGCTGGCGTCGTCCGAGCCCCGTTACAAGATCGTTTCCTTCTCGCGCAACTTCGGCCATCAGCTGGCGATCACCGCCGGCCTCGACCGCGCGGAGGGGGAGGCGGTCGTGGTGATGGACGCCGACCTTCAGGACCCGCCCGAAGTGGTGAGCGCGATGGTCGCGCGCTGGCGCGAAGGGTTCGACGTAGTCTACGGCGTGCGCGCCAAGCGCCACGGCGAGACCTGGTTCAAGCGCGCCACCGCGGCGATCTTCTATCGCCTCCTGCGCGCGATGCTGGGTGGGATCTCGATCCCCGCCGACGCGGGCGACTTCCGCCTCATGAGCCGGCCGGTCGTACTCACGCTGCGGGCGCTGCGCGAACAGCACCGCTTCGTGCGCGGGATGGTGGCCTGGGTCGGCTTCAAGCAAGCGGCGGTGACCTACGAACGCCCGGCCCGCTTTGCCGGCGAGACCAAGTACCCCTTCAGCAAGATGCTGCGTTTCGCCATGGACGGCATCACCTCCTTTTCGATCGTCCCGCTGCGGATCGCCACCTGGCTGGGCCTGATGGCTGGCCTTATCGCCGTCGGCACCGCGGCCTGGGCGATCGTCCAGGCGACGCGCGGGCAGGTGGTTCCCGGCTGGACGACCATCATGATTGCCGTCTCCTTCGGAACCTGCGCGCAGCTCCTGATGACCGGAATCCTGGGCGAGTACATCGGGCGCATCTACGGGGAGGTCAAGCGCCGCCCGCTCTACGTGATCGGCGAGGAGGTGAACGTGGCCGCGCCGATGGCCCCGAAGCTGCCCCCACCGGTGCCCGGCCTTTCGGGCCCACCGTGATCGGCCCCGGCGTGCTTGCGTCGCTTTCCACTCCGTTGCTAACGTGCGAGCACAGCATGTCGCTCTATGACCGCGTGCTAGGAATCCCGTTCGTCTACACGCGCATCCGGCCTCTGGTGGTTGGCGGCGTCGATATGACGCCGTCGTTCGCGAACCTCGAGGTGCAGCCAGACGACGTGGTGGTGGACATCGGGTGCGGTCCCGGCGAGGCGCTCAAGCACATCGAGCGATTCCGGGAGCTGCACGGGTTCGATACCGATCCGGTGGCGATCGCGTTCGCGCGCAAGCTGGCCGGGGGCCGCCCGAACGTGACGTTCGAGGCGCGCGCGGTGACGGCGGCCGATCTGGGAGCGATCAAGCCGACGCGCGTGATGATGAACGGGCTGCTTCATCACCTGGATGATGGTCAAGCGCTCGACCTCCTGGCGATGTGCGCCGCGATCCCATCGGTGCGGCGAATCGCCACGCAAGACCCAGTCATCGTTCCGGGGAGAACGCTCAATAACTTTTACGTCCGCCTCGATCGGGGGAAACATGTCCGCGACGTCGAGGGTTACAAGACGCTGATATCGAAAGCCAACCTGGTCATCGCGCGCGAAGAAATCGTCCGGAGCCATCCCACCAACGGGCGAGCGCTGTACTTCATCACCGCGCTCGAGCGTCCCGGCCAGTGAGCGAAGCAGAAGATCTGCCCCCACCGCCGGTGCGCGAGGCGACGCCGGCCGCGCCGGAAAGCTCGCCCCCACCGCCGGCGCGCGAGGCGACGCCGGCCGTGCCGGAAAGCCCGTTGCCGCCGCTTCGGGATGAGTCGAGGAATCCGCCGGTCCGCGACGACGGGTTGCCGCCGCTCACGCTGGCCGCGCGGGGGCTCGGCATGCTCTTCGCCGAGGGCGTCTCGGTCGGATTCTCCGTTTGGACGATGCGCGCGGGAGCGCGGCTGACTCAGTACGCCACCGCGAACGACATGGGCCCGCGCGGTCGCGTTTTCATCCTGGGTGACATGTTCGGTACCGGCCTCGCCGCCTGTGCCGCCGCCCTCATCTATCTGATCCTCCGACGCCGCACCTTCGCCACCGCCGCCCGCCGCGTCTCCGACGTTGGGTGGCGGCTGGCGCCGCTCGCGATGATCGGCTTCCTGCCGCTGCTGCTGAACTGGCGGGTGTGGGTGGGGCGGGATCTCACGCTATTGATGTTGGCGGCGATCTTCGGGCTCGGTGTGCAGGGTCTGTCGCGTGCGGCGTTTCGGGCGCCCCCACTGGGAATCTTTGGGCGCTGGTCGCATCGCCCGCGCGCCGCGGTTGGCCGATTCTCGGCCCGACATCCACGTCTGACGGCGCGCGCCCCGCTGGCGCTGGTCTTGGCCGGGGCGGCCGGGTACGCGCTGTTCTTCGGTTGGGTGACGATCGTGAGCCACCACAACTTCCGGACCGCTTCGCTGGACCTGGGCCTCGAAGAGAACCTGGTCTGGAATGCGCTGCACTGGTCGCGTCCCTTCTTCAAGTCCTCGCCCCTCGGCGGGCCCACCGCTTCTCACTTCGGCTATCACGCCACCTTCATCGCCTATCTGCTGGCGCTCATCTACGCGATCGCGCCGCGCGCCGAGACCATGCTCATCGTGCAGGCGGTGATGGTGGGCGCCGCGGCGATCCCGCTGTTTCTGTACGCGAGGCGGCACCTGGGCGCCTGGACGGCCTGCCTGCTGGCGTACACCTACCTGCTGTATCCGCCGGTTCACGGCGCAAATCTGTACGACTTTCACTACCTGCCGATAGGCGTCTTCTTCCTCTGGCTGAGCCTCTACGCGCTCGACGCTCGGCGGCCGGTCCTGACCGTGGTGACGGTGGTGCTGACGCTGCTCGTTCGGGAGGACGTCGGCGCCGGGCTGGCGATCGTGGGGGCCTACCTGCTCCTCACCGGCCAGCGTCCGCGCGCCGGGTTGATCGTGGCGGCGATCGGGGCCGGATATTTCGTGGCGCTCAAGATGGTCATCATGCCGCGGGTGCTCGGCGGCGATTCGTCGTTCCTCTACATGTACCAGAGCCTCGTTCCGAGCGGCGACAACAGCTTCGGTGGCGTGCTCAAGACGGCGCTCGCGAATCCGCCCTTCACGCTGAACACCCTGCTGGAGCGGGACAAGCTGGTTTACCTGCTCGAGCTCTTCACGCCCATCGCGTTCCTGGCGCTGCGCCGGCCGATCGGCCTTCTGTGCTGCTTGCCGGGGGTGTTCTTCACGCTGCTCTCCACCGGCTACGCGCCGCTCATCCAGACGTCGTTTCAGTACACCGCCAACTGGACCACCTACCTGTTCATGGCGATGGTGGGGAACCTGGTGTGGGTGGGGCGGCCGCGCGCACCGGGCGACACCGACGGTCCGGCGCGGCGAAAGGCCTGGCTGGTGGCGCTGGCGGCAGCAACGCTGGTGTGCAGCTATCAGTTCGGGGCGATCTTCCAGCAAAACACCGTGCGCGGCGGCTTCGGGCTCTACACCTTCGGCACCAGCCCCGCCGATCGCGCCCACCGGCAGGCGCTGCACGCGCTGCTGGCGCAGGTCCCCCCCCGCGCGAAGATCGTCGCTACGGAGATGTTGGTCGCCCAGGTTTCGAACCGCCCCGACGCGTACACGATGCGCGTCGGGGTCTACGACGCGGACTATATGTTGTTCCCGCTGCCGATCGGGGGCGACGAGCAGCGTAACGCGCTCGCACCTCTGCAGAACGGGAGCTTCGGCGTGATCGACGTGCGCGAGCCGTTCGTACTGGCACGCCGGGGCGCGCCGACCTCGCGCAACGCGCAGATCCTGCAGCGGATGCGATAGGAAGACCGTGACGACGATCGATGTACCTGCCCTACACCGATAAGTTTCCCGAGGCCGCGGCCGTCGCCGGCCAATCCGTCGCCGCCGCCCTCACCGCCGTGATCTGGGCCCGCCAGCTCCGCACCCGGGCGGCCACGATTCTCTTCGGCGTCGCGATCTGGATCGCGGCGCTCAGCCCGCTCGCCCCCTCGTTCGCCGGTGCTCTCCATCTGGATCCGGGTCCGAGAGATCTCTCCATTTTTCAGATATCGGCGACGTTCGCGATCGTGGCTATGCTGCTCGACGGATCACGCCGGCTCTCTGTGCTGGCCGCCGTCGGACAGTGCGGGCTCTACGCGCTAGCCAACTACGTGCGCGATTCCAGCACCGAGATCGCGTTCGCGTACATCTTCTTTTACGGCGTCCTGATCGGGGTCCAGGCGCTTCGTGGCGCGGCGCCCGATCGGACCGCGCCCGCCGTCGCGCGTTCGTTCGCGCGGCAGGACGGCGTGATCTTCGTCGCCACGACCTGCCTCGCGCTCCTGGTGACGAACCTGGTATTCGCGCGCGTCGTGTTCAACGGCGACGAGGTCGCGAACTCGTTCCAGGCCGATGTTTACGGCCACCTGCGCGCTTCCGCGCCCATCCCGCCGTGCCCGTCGATGTTCGAAAACTACTGGGTCTTTCGCCACCTCGGACACGCGTTCTCGCAATACACACCGGGCTGGCCGCTGTTCATGGCCCCCTTCCAGAGGCTCGGCATCATCTGGCTCGCCGGACCGGTCATGGGGGGCCTGCTCGCGGTCGCCATTGCGCGCTTGTCGCGCCGGGTCGCCTCGGGGCTGGGCACGACGCCCGAGGAATCCGAACGCATCGTGGTGGTGGCCGGCTGGCTGGGACCTTTCTTCGCGATGCTGGGTCCGTATTTGCTGCTCAATAGCGCCTCCCGGTTCTCGCACACCATGGTCTGCGCGTGCTTCGCGTGGGCGGTTGAGAGCCTGTGCGCGATGACATCAAACACCTCGGAACCCTTGGAGGGTTCCGAACCTCCCGCGACGGGCTCGCGCGAGCAGAGCTCGCGCTCCCCCACGCGTTCGTTCGCTCTTGGACGCGACTGGGGCTACGGGTTTCTGCTGGGCGCGGCGACGTCGCTCGGGCTGGCGACGCGTCCGGCGGACGGGGCCACGCTCGGTGTCGGGGTGTTTCTCTATTTTCTCTGGGGCTTGGCGCACGGGCGGATAACCTGGCGCGCGTTCCTCGGCACGGCCATCGGGTTCCTGCTCTTCGGCGGGCTCACCGCGATCATCCTGCGGCTCCAGCTGGGCGCGTGGTTTCAGACCGGATACACCATCAGTCCATCGATCCACCCGGAGTCTCGACTGAACCTGAGCTGGCCCGAACCAAACCAGTTGAAGAACGGCATCCCGCTGGCAACGGGTTCATATGGTTGGTGGCCTGCCGCCCCCGCGCTCGGGATCGCAGGTCTTTTTCGGGCGCTCGGCGGACGCGAACGCCGGGTCGTGTTCATGCTGGTGACGAGCGGCCTGGCGCTCAGCGGGTTCTACTTCTTCGTCGAGTTCGCACGTGGGGGGTACGAAGGCCTCGGTCCGCGCTACGTGTTGCCGCTGGTGGTACCCATGGCGACAGGGGGAGCGTGTCTTCTGGCCCCTCTCTTCGAGAGGGCCCGCGCGCTCGGATCTGGATTCAGGTTGGGGATCGGGCCGGCCGGCCCGGCGCTGCTCATGCTCCTCGCCGTCGCCAGCGGTGTAATCCGCATCGCGCCCCGCGTGTACCCCATCGCCTACCAGGAGAACAAGTTTTCAACGGCGCCGCTCCGCGCGGCGAGACACGGCGCGCTGAAGAACGCCATTGTCGTGCTCGAGCCGGGTCACCTGCCCGCCAGTGAGACCAACCTCGCGCAGAACCCGCCGATGAATCCAAATCCCGACGTCCTTTTCCTCATTCGCCGGGGCCCGGCCGACGAGGTCTGCGCCCGCAAACATTTCCCGGGTCGGACCTGGTACCGCGCGGGCATGACGGAGACGCTGACGCCCTGGTAACGTCAGGGGGATCTCGAAAACCTGAGGGGCAACGGAGCAATTGTCGAGGCGGTTGGGGGAATAGGCCCCAGATTTCGCGGGCTGATTATGACAAGGTCCCCCATGTAGGTTTGGCATCGCGCTTGCGTTAGCCAGCGGGCCTAACCGCGAGGATCAACCATGAAGCGCATCGCTGTCGCCCTGATCTGCACCGCCGCCGCCTGCGGCTCCGACCCGACCACGCGCACCATCGGGCAGACCGACTTCGTCTCCGCGCCCCCGGCGGGCAGCGGCGTCGGTACCCCCGGCGGATCGCAGTCGCTGGGCATCGACGGGGCGAAGGGAGGCGCCGCGGCCGTCCCCGGCGCCTCCGTCGACACGGCGACCACCACGCCGACGCGCACCGTCGAAGAGACCGACCTCTACCGGCTGGAGGGCGATCGGCTCTACTACCTCAACAGCTACCGCGGGCTGATGGTCTTCGATGTAACCGACGTCGATCATCCGGCGCTGCTCGGGCGCTCGCCCATCTACGGCTCGCCGGTCGACATGATCGTGCGCAACGGCGTCGCCATCGTGGTGGTCGCCGACTGGTACGGACAGCTCGCCGACGGTTCGCCGTTCTACGGATCGATCGTGCGCGGTCTCGACGCCACCGATCCGGCCAACATCAAGGTGCTGGGGGACGCGAAGCTCGGCGGTTGGGTGCGCGACGACCGGGTCGTCGGCGACGTGATCTATGCGGTCAGCGAGGACTACGGGGTGGCGTATGGCTGGAACTACGGGTACGCGGCCTCGGCGACGGAGACCGTGATCGTGTCGTCGGTCAGCTTCGCCAACAACGTCATCTCCGCGGTGGGCGAGGTCGACTTCCCCGGCTACACCGGCGTCTTCAACGTCACGCCCAATTCGATCCTGCTGGCGCACGACGCGCCGCCCGCCGCCAACGGCACGCCCAGCGGCCAGAGCCAGCTTCTCTATCTCGACATCTCGGATCCGGCCGGCCACATCGCGCAGCGCGGATCGCTCATCGTGAATGGCCAGGTGCAGGGCTGGGGCGCGGACAACGGCCGCTGGAACCTGGATTTCTCCGACGGGCTCACGGCCCACGTGGTCGGTTGCGCCTCCGGCAGCTACGGCTACTGCGACAGCACGGCCGGCTACGTCCTGTCGATCGGCGACTTTTCCAACCCGGACGCGCCGGTGCTGTCGTCGCAGCTCGCCATTCCGTCGACGGGGTGGGGCGCGGCCGCCCGCTTCGACAGCAGCCGCCTCTACCTGTCTCCCTCGGGCTATTACGATTACGGCACGAATCAATCGACGCCGTTCCAGGTTTACGACCTGACCAACCCCAAGGCGCCCGCGCTGGCGGGTACGCTTTCGATCCCGGGAACGGTCTGGAACATCCTGCCGGCGCCCAGCCTGCGTCTGTTCGCGCTCGGGAGCGACTACAGCTCATCGTCGAACGGCGACTCCGTCTCACTGAAATACCTCGACGTCACCAATCCCAGCTCTCCGCAGCTGATCGGGACCTCCACCTTCGGTCAAGGGTGGGCCTGGACACCGGCGGCCGGGACGTTCAAGGCGTTCACCATGGACGCGACGCAGGGTCTGGTGGTGCTGCCCTTCTCGGGCTGGAGCAACACCACGCAGACCTACAACGACGGGCTGCAGCTGATAGATTTCACCGCGTCGAGCATCGCCACCGACGGCGCGGCGCTGACGCGCGGCTGGGTCGAGCGCGGGATCTTCGTGAAGAACCGGCTGGTTTCGCTGTCCGACCTGTCGCTGTCGGTCGTCGACTACAGCAACCGCACCGCCCCCGCCGTCACCGCCGAGCTGACGCTGGCCCGCAACGTCATCACCGCGCAGCCCGAGGGGAGCAACATCGCCGAGATCTCCAGCGACTGGTGGGACAACGACGTCTCCTGGTCGGAGGTCCGCCTGCTCCCGATCGCGAACGCCGAGGAGACCACCGACATGGGCAACATCCCGACGGTGCGGGTCGACGGCGTCAATGCGCAGGTCTTCATGAACGGCAGCCTCGCGTACATCGTCACTAACGTTCGGGTTCCCGCCGTCTGCGACACCTACGGGCGCCCGACCGGTCCGGCGCCCGATCCCACCACTTCGCCCTGCTATGGCCGCGCCGAGCAGATCCAGGTCGTCGATCTGTCGAACGGCGTCCGGCTGCGCGGAAAGATCCAGCTGCCGATGGATCCCTGGGGCTGGTACGGCTGGGGCTGGTGGGGCTGCTGGTACTACGATTGGTTCTGGGGCGGCGAGGTGGCGCAGGTCGAGGGGAACGCGCTCGCCTTCCGCCGCTGGGAGCCGATCTACGATCCGACCAACGGCACTTACATCGATTCCAACAGCGCCCTCTGGGTCGTCGATCTCGCCAATCCCGACGCGCCCGCGATCGCGTCGACGACCATCGTCACCGACGCGCAGGCCTGGTGGGGGAACATGCAGGTCGTCGGCAACGTCCTGTACACCGGCCACTACGAATGGCTCGACCGGCCGTCGACCAACGGACAAGACTGGACGGTGCGCTATTTCGCCGATCGCATCGACCTCAGCGATCGCGCGCACCCCCGGGTGAGCGCCAAGATCAACGTCCCCGGTCTGCTGGTCGGCGGCTCGGCCGCCGATCCGAACCTGCTCTACGCCATCGACTACCGCTGGGATCCGAACACGAACATCGCGCGCGACGAGTTCAACGTCGTCCGGGTCGGCGGCAACTTCGCGGAGTTGGTGTCGACGACGACCCTCGATGGCTGGGTCGGCTCGACCTTCGTCCGCGGCAACGTGGCCTATATGTCGGCGGAGCAGTACGCCGATAGTGGCACCGGCGGCTCCACCACCGGGCCAACCGTGAACCTGCACGCCATCGATCTGACCGACCCGTCGGCGCCGGTCGACCGCGTGTCGACCAGCGAGAATGGGTGGGGCTGGCTGCTCGACATCGAGGGCGACCGAGCGGTCTTGACCTCGGGCTGGGGCGCAAACGGCGTCGACATCTATCAGCTCACCGACGGGCAGGCGCCGCAATTTCGGCAGTTCACACGCACCCTCGGCTGGTGGTCGAATGGCGTCTCCCGCCAGGACGACACGCTCTACCTTTCGAGCGGCTACTGGGGCGTGCAGAAGATCGATCTGAAGTAGCGACCGGGGCCCCTCCGGGCGCCGAGACCGCAAATCGGATCCGACCTCACGCGGCGCGGGCGGGCCGTCGTAGAATGCCTGCGCGGGATGCCCGCTGGGGTGGCCGCGCGCGAGGATTCCATGGCCGCTCTCATCGACCTGACCGTGGTCCTGTCTCTGGCGCCGCTCTTCGTACTGTCCGGGTGTGACAGGCCACCGGGGTCCAGCCCGGACGTGCTCACGCAACACAACGACGTCGCGCGCTCTGGTGAGACGCTCGTCGAGACGCGCCTCCAACCGCGTTACGTCGATGGATCGACCTTCGGGCTGCTCTACGACCGCAACGTGGACGGCGGCATCGTGGCGCAGCCGCTCTATGTCCACGGCGTCCGGACGGTCGACCACGGTCCGCGAAACCTGATCTTCATCGCGACCGAGACGAATTGGATCTACGCCTTCGACGCCGACGACATCAACCCCGACCCCGACACCAAGCCGATCTTCAGCCGGCAGCTGGCCGCGGCGGGTCGCGTCCGGCCGGCGATCTGCGACGAGACGCCGTCGCAACGGGTGGGTATCACGAGCACGCCGGTCATCGACGCCGCCGACGGCACCCTGTACGTCGTCGCGCGCGATTCGAACGACAACCAGTACACCCTGCACGCGCTGGACATCGCGAACAAGCTCGGCGACCGGCGGCCGCCGGTCCGGATCGCCGCCACCGCCGGCGACGGGATCGCCTTCAATGCGGAGTGCCAGCGCAACCGTCCCGCCTTGTTGCTCCTGAACGGCGTCCTCTATGTGGCATTCGGCAGCCTGGGCTGTGATCGCGACTGCCCGGGGGGCGTGCCCTATCGCGGCTGGGTCCTCGGATACCGCGCCAGGGACCTGGTCCCAACCGGCGTGTTTTGCACCAGCCCAGAGAGCGGCCATGCCGGGATCTGGCAAGGGGGGAGCGGCCTCATCGGTGCCGGCGACAACCTCTATTTCCAGACCGGCAACGGTCCCGGTCGGCTCGGCAACGCGTTCGTCGAGCTGCGCGCGTCCGAGGCGCCCCCCGGGTTGGCGCTGGTCGCCAAGTATCAGCCCGCCAATCACGAGGCCCTCGATCGCGCCGACACCGATCTCGGCTCGGGTGGGCCGCTCCTACTTCCACCCGATCGTCTGGTCGGCGGTGGCAAGGAAGGGCGCTACTTCGTCCTCGACGCCGCCACCCTGTCTTTGACGCAGGACCAACCGACGCCGCCCGATGGCAGGGCGGGATTTCAGGCCTTCGTCAACTCGTACCACGCGGCGAGCGACCGGCCGAGTTGCGGCGTGCTCGCCCATTCGGCGTTTCCCACCAATTGCGACACGGCGACCATTCCGCGCTGCTACGTGGCGCCGGTCCGTTATCAGGACGGCGAGGATTGCGGGCCGAACATCAACGGAGGTCCGGTGTATTGGTCCGCCGCCGATCCCCGTTATGGGCTCGTCTATCAGATGGCGGGTCGGGACTACCTGAAGGCCTTTCGGTACGACAAGAGCACGCACCACCTGGACCAAACGCCTTTCCTGACCTCGACGGTCCGCGCCGAGGAGGGAATGACGGGCGGCTTCGCCTCGCTGTCGGCGAATGGCGATCGCGACGCGATCCTCTGGATCTCATACCCGCTCGGCGACGGTCAGTGGCAGAACGTCCCGGGACGCCTGGCGGCTTTCGACGCGACGACGCTGCGCGAGCTCTGGCACGACGACGGCGGCTACCTGTTCGCCAAGTTCACGCCGCCGACGGTGGCCGACGGGAAAGTCATCCGCGCCACGCACTCGGGCAAGGTCGCGGTCTACGGGCTGCGCCCCTTCAGCTCGCCCGGATCGTGGTGGCGCCGGCTCGCGGAGCGGGTGGCGGCGGCCGTTCGTCCCGCCGCCCCGCCGCGGCGCGAGCTGGTCGGGCGCGCCGCCCTCGACGAAAAATACCGCCTCGCCGGCGGCGAGACCGGTTTTCTGGGGGTTCCCGCGTCCGACGCGGGGCCGGTCCGCGACGCCGCCGAGGGCTGGTACCGGGATTTTCGCGGCCTCGTCATCGGCAACGTTCCGTCGACGGTCGCGACGCGCCCGACGACGCGGCCCGAACCGCCGACGCCCGGGAAGCGCCCTTGGTCCGGACCCGGGACGTTCTTCGCGTCTTCGATCTACTGGTCGGCGCGGACCGGAGCGCACATCGTGACCGGCGAGATTCGCGCGGCCTGGCTGGCGCGCGGCGGGCCGGCCGGTCCGCTCGGCTACCCCGCGGCCGACGAGCAGCCCGCGCCCGGCGGGGCCGGACGCCTCTGTCGATTCGAGCGCGGGGAGATTGTCTGGTCGGCCGCGGAGGGCGCGATCGTTCACCCCCAGTTGCACCCCCAGCTGCACCCCCAGCTGCGTCCCTAGCCGAGCTGGCCCAGGATGCCGGAGAGCCCGCCGCCGGGTACCTGTTCGACGGACCACTCGGTCACCTTGCCGTTGCGAACGGTGATCGCGACGCGCTCGCGCGGGTTCTGCAGCTTTCGGCCGGTGGCCGGCAGCGTGGGTCCGTGCGGTATCGCGAGGGTTCCGGTGTGATTGCCCGTGACCTCGACGACGCCGTACACGATGTTGGCCGCCTCACGCAGGTCGCGAAGGTTGTGATCGAAGTCGGGTAGGGCGGCCCGCAGGGTCGTCCAGACGCCGAGCGCTTCCTCGCGCCCGAGCGCCTGGGGGCCCACGCCCACGAATCGGAAATCCTCCGCCAGGTATTCGGCGGCCTTCTTCAAGTCTCCGCCCGAGATCTCCTTGTCCAGCTTCTTGACTACATCCAGTGCGCCCACGGTGTCCTCCTTGGTTTGAGTTGCGTGCTACGGGAGCGACTATGCGGATCCGCGCCGCCGGGCGGAACGATTGAAAGCGCCCAGGCCCCGTGCGATTTTGCACGGGTGTTCGACTGGAATGATCTTCGCTACTTGCTGGCGATCGCGCGCACGGGGAGCTTGGCCGGCGCCGCGCGGGATCTCGGCGTCGAGCACACAACGGTCGGGCGCCGCCTGGCCGCGCTCGAAGCCACCCTCGGCGCGCGTCTGTTTCTGCGCGGGCCGGGCGGCTTGTCGGCCACACCGGCCGGCCTCGAGATCCTGCCCATCGCACAAGAGATTGCGACGCGGGTCGAGACAATCGAGCGGCGCGTGTCGGGCGCGGACGCGCGCGTCGAAGGCACGGTGCGCCTCACGACCTCGGAGGCGATCAGTGGATACTTCACCAAGCAGTTCTGGGCGCTGCGCTACCGGCACCCGGAGCTCATGATCGAGATCCTGAGCGGGAATCGGGCGTACGATCTCTCGCGCGGAGAAGCGGACCTCGCGGTGCGCGTTCGCGAGACGACCGAACCCGATCTGATCGCGCGCAAGGTGGGGATTGCCGCCTGGTCACTCTATGCCGCGCCGTCGTACGTGGAGCGAAAGGGAGCTCCCGCGGCGCCCGAGGATCTGCGCGGGCACGACCTCATCAGCTTCGATGAGAGCCTGGGCGCCGTTCCGGGAGCCCTGTGGCTGCAAGAGCATGGCGAGGGGGCCAATATCGTCATGCGGGGCAACAGCATCGTGGCGGTCTTGAACGCGGCGATCTTCGGTATGGGTTTGGCGCTCCTTCCCTGTTTCATGGGAGACGCCGAACCGGCTCTGCGAAGGCTCACGCCCCGGGCGCTTGGATTGCGCGATGTCTACCTGGTCGTCCACCCGGACCTCGCCCGGGTGGCGCGCGTCCGGGCGGTGATGGAGTTCATCGTCGAGGTGTTCGAGCGCGACGCGGCTCTTTGGAGCGGCGAGCAGCCGCTCTAGAGGGGCGCTCGGCTCCGCGCAGCCTAGGGGGCGGCCCAGGCGGTCGCGAGCGACGAGACGTCCCAGGTCGTGGTCGCGGCCTGATACCCGCTTGGCACGCCCGCCGTCACGGTGACGACGCGATTGAGGATGTGGTCGCGGGAATCGTACTCGGTCGCCTGGCTGGCGATGGTCGCCGAGGTCATCGCGGCGGTGGTGAGCGATGCGAGGTTGAGCCCCGAGCACCCGGCCGACTTCCAGCCGACGAAGCTGGCGTCCCCGAGCGACAGCGGCGCGGTGCCGACGTTCCAGATGCCGCTGCCGATCATGCCCGCCCCGCTGAAGACGACATTGATCAGGGCCGCCTGGTCGTACCAGGCGCCCGTGCCCGCATCGCGGCCGAAGGTGGCCGTCACATTGGCGTCGACGCTGACGGTGGAATTGAGCAGCACGTATCCCTTCGGAACCGTCCCACTCGCGCCCGCGGCGATGGTCGCGCCGGTGCGGGCTACGAAGAGGCCATAGCTGACCGCCGCGCCTGCCAGATCATTGATGAACCGCAAGCTGCAGTTTTCGAACAGCGCCGCATCGGCGGTGCCCCAGATGAAATCGACATTGCCCTCGACGTAGCAATTGTAGAACCAGTTCCGCCCCGACGTCTGGATGGTATCCTGGTTGCTATAGAAGGAGCTGTTGAAGGCGGCCAAGGTGAACGCCGTCCCACCGGCGAAGTAGAGGGCCTCGGCCTGGCTCACGACCGAACGAACCCCCGTGTTCTTCAGGGTGATGTTCTGAAGGACGACGTTGGTGCCCGTGAGGTAGACGGCGGCGCGCGTCGACGTGCTGCCGTTGACCATGTTGCCGTTCGAATATTGGACGATGCAGTTGTCTCCTCGGTTGTTTCCCGCCGGTCCGACGATGGTGACGGTCTGGGTCGCGCCGGGTCCCGTGTAGTGGACCAGCTCATTGTAGGTACCGGCCGCCATGTTGATGGTGACAGCGGTGGCGGCAGATAACCCCACTGCCAGACCTCCGAGCGCACCCTGCAAGGTGCGGAAATTGGCGGTGCTGCTCTGCGAGCCGTCGACCGTCACGCTCGCCGCGCTCAAGGTCGGGGCCGCTCGTGTCGAAAATTTCCAGGTGGCGACCGTGCTCAGGTTGGACAGACCGTTGAACGCGACCCCGGTCAAGGTGCCGGTGATGGAGGTGGTGGGAATGGCCACGTAGTAGGCCGTGCCATAGGCGAGCTTGCCGAGGTGAGGCGTAAAGAAGACCGTGTTGCCGCTGACGCGAGCCAGCTGCGACCCGACGTTTATCACCGTCGTGCCGAAGGTCTGGGTCTCACCGGCGAAGGCGATGCTGTCGACCGCGCTGCCGTCGGCGAGCGCGTAGATGTTGATCAGGCCTCCCGTGTTCAGGGCGGGAGGCGCGTCGAAGGTGAGCCCCAGCTCCCCATCCGTGTAGGCGTTGGTCGCGCCCGGGGCGGGATAGGTGCGCGCCGCGAGCGAGCCGTAGGGGTCGGTGGCCTCGTACTCGGCGACGGAGACCAAGATCGTCTTCACGTTCGTCGCGGTGTTGGCGTCACCGAGATTGGTGACGGTCACCATCGACAAGCCGCCCTTGAGCCCGTGGAGCGCAATGGTCGAGTTGGTCGCGCCGTTGGTGACCGTCGCCGTCGCGACGGTCGGATCCGAGGATATCGCCGTCACGCCCGAGACCGCGCCTCCGATGGCGATCGCGGTTGCGGTCACGGACCCCGAGGCGCCCTTGGCCAGGTTCACGGTGGCCGACGAGAGCGAAAGCGACGCGGGGACATAGTTGACCAGGGTGCCGGTCACCGAGTCGTAGACCGTGGTGCCGCTGGCGTCCTTAATCACGAGGTTCGTAATGGTGGCCGCGACGTTGTTGAAGGAGATCGCCGGGTAAACCGCGCCGCCGCCATAGGCCGTCGTCCCGTTTGTCAGCGCGCTCGTGGGGGTGGTGCTCGTGGTCGACGTGCCTCCGACCGGTCCGGCGCCGTAGCTTACGTTGGTGCCGGTGCGACTGAACGTCAGCTGCAGCGGTGTTCCGTTGGTAAACGCAACCGTGGGCGTGCCCGCCGATATGGTGCCCATACCGTTGACGTAGTAGCCGTTGGTAGAATTGTTCAAATTGCGCATCAGCAAATAGGCATAGGAGTCGGTCCCGGCGAACCCGGTGGTGATGCCGAGACCGATGCCGCATGCATTGTTGGCCTTGTTCTGAGTCGTGATGTTCACCTGGGCCGTGATACTGAAGTCGCCCGTCATCGGCGTGGGAAACGAGATGAAGCCGTTGCTGACGGTGCCGTAATTGTTGGGGGCGACGTATTTGAAGCCGTTGCCCGATGCGGAATAGGTGCCGTTGACCGAGAAAGTTCCGCCTGCCAGCGTCGCTGTCGTGGTGCCATTCGCTTGCTTCACGAAGTAGACGAACGGGGCGTTGCCGGTGCCGGTATCGACGCCGGCGTCCGCCCGCATGCCGCCCGAGCCGCTGGTGCCCCCGGCCGCGTCGCCGTTGCCCGCGGACGCGCCGCCGGTGCCCGCGGATCCGCCCCCAGCGCCGCCGGCGCCGTTTGCCACATCGCCGCCGGCGTCCGCATGTGAAGTTGAAGGTCCGGAGCTGGAGCAACCGGTCGCGGTGGATGCAGCAACGGCCAACAACAAGAGCGTTCGGGTCGAGATCAGCATCGTCCCCAACACGGTTGCCGCTGGAGGCGCCGGCGGCTCACACGGCGTTTGACCCGATCAGATGTGGCGCGCTATTCGTCGTGCTCACCGAGACTGGCAACGATCCCGTGCGTGCGGCGTTCGGCGAGGAAAAATCTCAGGCGTCGACCGTCACGCGACCAAGGGGACGCGCCTGGCAGGCCAGGATGAAACCGCGCGCCTTGTCCGCGGCAGAAAGAGCGTCCTCCGACTCCATGATCACCCGACCGCCCAGGAGCCGCGTCTTGCACTGTCCGCAGATGCCGGAGCGGCATTCGAACGGGATGTCGACGCCGGCGGCCTCGGCGGTCTCGAGGATCGTCATGCCGGCCGGCATCTCGAAAATGCGTCCCGCGCGTTCGAAGCGGACCTGGGCCGGCTCGCCGTCCACCGAGATGGCGGGCACGTCCGGAGAGCTCGTTTCGCCCGGCGTCGTCGCGATATCCGCACCCGCGACCGTGTCGGGGGTGGCGGCCGCCGAGACGAACGCCTCGGTCTTCACGGCGCCCTCGGGTACCCCCAGCTCGCGCAGCAGCGCGCGCATCGCCGTCATCATCCCGTCGGGGCCACACAGATAGACGGGGGCGCTCTTGATCCCGGGCACGAACCGCGTGAGGAGGTCAGCGGCGATCGCGCCCCGCTCGCCGGCCCAGTCCGTCCCCGCCGGTTCCTTTGTGAGCGTGGCGCAGACGTGGAGATTGGCGAACCGCCGCTGCAGATAGCCCAGCTCCTCCCTGAAGATCAGATCGGCCTGGTTCCGCACGGAAAGCACGAGATAGATCTCGCCGCCCCAGCATCGGTCGGTCAGGTAGCGGATCATCGACATGAGCGGCGTGATCCCGACACCGCCCGCGATCAGCACGACCCGGTCGCTCCCCTCGCCCGTGAAGATGAAGTGTCCGGCCGGTGCCGACACCTTGAGGCGGCTCCCTTCGCGCACGACCTCGTGCAAGTGGCGGGAGCCGTGGCCGGCCGCGCTTCGCTTCACAGTGATCTCACAGTAATGGCCTCGGGTCGGCGACGACGCGATCGTGTACGACCGGCCCACCCTCTTGCCATCGATGACCAGGGCCAGGTTCAGGTACTGACCCGGCCGGTATGAAAACGGCAGCTCGCCACCTTCGCCGTGCACGAGGCGGATGGTCCGGACGTCCGGCGTCTCCTCGAACACCCGCGCGACCCGCAGCTCGCCGGACCAGTACGCCGGTTTCGACGGCGGGGTGGCCGCCCGCGCGGCGATCGGCACGGGCAGGGGACGCCTGATGCTGCGATCCCGCGCGTATCGGACGACGCGGAAGCCAAGCAGCAACAGCAGCACGAAGGCGAACGCCAATGGTTGGCGCGTGTCCGACTTGACCAGCAGGTAGTAGTGCAGCGCGCCGGCGATGGCCACCAGGTAGACGAGCCGGTGCAGCGCCTTCCAGCGCTTCGCGCCGAGCCACATGACCATGCGGTTAGTCGACGTCAGCGCCAGCGGCACCATCAGCAAGAGACCGGCGGAGCCAATCAGCAAGTACCGCCGCGACAGGATCTCGTGAACTGTGCTGGAGACGCTGAGCGCGCGGTCGAAGATGAAGAAGATTGCGAAGTGGACACACGCGTAGAAGAAGCCGTAGAGCCCGAGCGACCTCCGCACGGCGATGAGAGCGTTCCAGCCGGTGAGCTTGCGCAGCGGGGTGACCAGCAGGGTCAGCAGCAAGCAGATCAGCGCCAGGAGGCCCGTCGTGTGCAGCGCATAGTTGACGCCGTTGACCCCGAGCTGCCGGTGCGCTGCGTCCCAGGCCAGCATCGCGCCCGGAATGAGCGCGTTGAAGATGACCAGGAACTTGGCGAACCGCGTGTTGCTCTTGCGCGTGTTGCTCCTGCGCGTATCGCTCATCCGGGTGTCGCTGCTCATGGTGTCGCTCGTCACGGGTGGCGGCTCAGGAGCGGGCGCTCAGTAGTTGGCGTGAAGATCCATACCGGCGTACAGGCTAGCCACTTGCTTGCCATACCCGTTGAACATCAAGGTCGCGCGCCGGCCCGATTCGCCGATGCGCTGTTCAGTCGCCTGGCTCCAGCGCGGGTGATCCACCTCGGGGTTGACGTTGGCGTAAAAACCGTACTCGTGGGGGGCCTTCCGATTCCAGGTCGTCGGGGGCATGGCCTGGACCAGCGAGATCTTCACGATCGATTTGATCCCCTTGAAGCCGTATTTCCAGGGCACGACCAGTCGAATGGGCGCGCCGTCCTGGGCTGGGAGCTGCCGCCCGTAGAGGCCACTGGCCAGGATCGCCAGCGGATGCATCGCTTCGTCCATGCGCAGCCCCTCGACGTAGGGCCAGTCGAGCACCCCGGTCTTCTGGCCCGGCATGCGCTTCGGATCGTGCAGCGTCTGGAAAGCGACGTACTTCGCGTCACCTAGAGGCTCGACCTGCGCGAGCAGCTTGGACAGCGGAAAACCGGCCCAGGGGATGACCATCGACCAGGCCTCCACGCAGCGCATCCGGTAGACGCGCTCCTCGGGTGGGCTGATCTTCAGGAGATCGTCGAGATCGAAGACCTTTGGTTTGCCCACCAGGCCCTCCACCGAAACCCGCCATCCTTTGGTCTCGAACCGGGCGGCGCTGTCGGCAACGCCGTCCTTGTCGGTCGAGAACTCGTAAAAATTGTTGTAATGGGTCACCGAGGCCAGGGGCGTCATCGGCTCGTCCACCCGGAAGCCAGCGCTGGCCGCATCCGCCGAGGCTGGCGCAGCTGTTAGGCCCGCCAGGCGCGGCGTCTCGACGGTAGCCGTCGATCTCCCGTTCAGCCGTCGGTAGAGCAGGCCCGTCGTCGCGGCGCTGGCGGCTGCGAGGGCGCCCCGGACGAGATTTCGGCGATTGAAATACACCGACTGGGGTGTGATCTCCGAAGTCGGAATGGGATCCAAATCAGCCATCTCGATTCATCTCAAATGAGGGTCGATGTTTGTCCGGCGTCTTGGCCCGAGCCGACCCATCCGAAGAATAGCCGAACCAGGGCCGGATGCGCTTCAACCGGATGGACCGAGGCAAAACTCTACACTTCGCCATCGAGTGCGACCATTTCGCCACATAACCGGTTTCAATTTCGCCCGGTTTCCTTGGGCCGCGCCGACCGTCGTGCTGGCACGATGGCTGCTTCGAGGATTCGAGCGCTTGGATTCTCTGAGCGCGCCGTCACCTCAAAAGGAGCAATCCATGAATCTCACACGCGCCATTTTCCTCGCTCTTGCCGTTCTCGTGCCGACCTCCTGGACCATCGCCAAGGCCGAAGATGCGCCGGCCGCCGATGCGCCCGCCAAGAAGGAGAAGAAGGCCAAGAAGAAGAAGGCCGACAAGGACGAGAAGAAGGACGACAAGAAAGCCATGTAATCCGTCCGAGCGGTCGCGGTCCTGTGACCGTTCGAAAAGCCCCAGTCTAGCTGGGGCTTTTTTTTTGGTGCGCCCAGCATGGGCGCTGTCTTGCGGGTGAAGTCCCGTCGAAAGGAGGCCACTCCAGACGGGGTTAACTCTTGGTCACGGGCCTTTTACGGGCAGCGTTGCGAAGAAGGCGCGAAGTTGATCCAGGATTCTGGGCGCGTCGAAGCCCCACAGCCTGCCCATTTCGTTGGCCACCTCCGACAGCGATCGGGCGCCGTCGATCAACGAGATCACGCTGCCCGCAAACACCGACTTTCGTCCCAGCGCAACCAGCAGCGGCGTCAGTGGGATGGGCAGCCTGGCGTCCGCAATCCAGGGCGGGGTGTCATCCCGCGAGACGAAGGGCTTCGCCTCCGCCACCTTGCGCGCGGCGAACGAGAACACGGTCTCGATGCGCCGGGAGCCGCTGACCGGTGAATAGAAGTAGGGGATGTCGTCCCGGCCGCGGTTGCCCAGCTCGAACGCGCTCGAGGCGACCAGGTCCCAGATCTCTTCGATGGTGTAATTCTCCGCCAGGCTCTGCTTGAAGCGCAAGGGGCCCAGGTTGACCCAGAGGCCGCCGGGCCGAAGGACCCGGTTGACGGCGGAGGCCGTCTCTCGGAAATCCCGGCCGGTGGCGTCGACGAACCAGGCCGTCAGCACCGTATCCAGCGACCCGGGCGCGAACGGTGGGTGAAGGGCGTCGGCGAACGCTAACGAAAAACCCTCCCGGACCGAAACCGGGCAGCGAAGCGTCCGGTTGATCACGACGTCCTCCTCCGCGTGTGGGGCGACGGGAAACTCGGGGAGCACCACGGTTTCGCCGCGGAGCAATTGCTCGGCGACCAGCAGCGGCAGCGGGTTCAGGTCCAGCGCCCAGGTCTCCGTGGGCCGCAAAGTCTGGTGGACGTCCACGGCGAGTCGGCCGGCGCCCGCGCCGTAGACCGCCAGGCGCCCGGGCGGCGCGCTCACCAGCTTTTCGACCAGCGCCCGTGTCAGCTCCGACTCCTTGTCACCCCAGGCCCAGTCTCGAAACAGATTCTCCGAGAACTCGAGCACCGGGTTGTCCCCCGACTCGGGACGGGTGGGTAGAAGCTGAGGATCCCCTTGCTTTAGGTCGTCGAAGAACGCCTCCACGCGGGCGCGTTGATCTTCGCAAGCTGCGATGACGCGCTCGATCCGCGCGCGGGTCCGGGGCGTCGGATCGGACGCCTCGGCCTCGGCGCGCCAGTTTCCGAGCGTGGCTTCCGTGTCGGAGACGAACTCCGCCAGCCTGTTGAGCCAAAGCGAGCGCCAGAGCGGCGGATCCGGAACCAGGCAGGGGATGGTGCCGACGAACGGGTACCGGGTCTGGCAAAGGTGGCAGCGCAACGAATTGGCCACCAGCTCCAGCGCGCCCTCGGCGCAGCGCGGGCAAGCGAGTCCTGCCGTCATGGCGGGCGTGAAAGGCATGGGCTCCGGGGAGGCTACACAGCGCCTTTGCGGGCCGCAATGGCGATCGGCTCGATTGCGCTTGCCGTCGAGGATGCGGTAGATGTCGAGGCAGCACCGTCGAGCTCTCGCTCGCCGCGTTTTCTTCTATCCGCGTTTTCTTTCTGCGTCTTTTTCGCCCGAGGCCAAGCCATGCGAAGACACCTCTCGCCCTCCGCGCGCCTTCGCTTCGCGCGCGCGTCCATTGTCTTGCCGCTGGCGCTGGCGCTCGCCGGCGGGCAGGCCCGGGGCGCCAAGCCCATGGCCTCGAAGACCAAAGCGTCGAAGACGACGCCGATCCAGAAGGTCAGCTTCGGAGATCTGGACGGTAAGCCCGTCGATCTCTACACGCTGACCAACGCCAGGGGCGCGTTCGTCAGGATCACCAACTACGGCGCGATCGTGACCGAGCTGCAGGTCCCGGATCGCGCGGGCAAGCTGGGGGACGTGGTGCTCGGCTTCGACAATCTCGACGACTACGTCAAGAAGAGCCCCTACTTCGGCGCCACCGTCGGACGGGTCGCCAACCGGATCAAGGACGCGAGCTTCGTGCTCGACGGCAAGACATTCAAGCTGAACGCGAACAACAAGGCCAACCACCTGCACGGCGGCATCAAGGGCTGGGACAAGGTGATCTGGACCGCGACGCCCAGGCAGACCAAGAACGGCCCTTCGCTGAAGCTGAGCTACACCTCGACCGACGGCGAGGAGCACTACCCCGGCACGGTCAACGCGTCGGCGACCTACACCCTGACGAACGAAAACGCGCTCGCGATCGAGATGCGGGCCACCACCGACAAGCCGACGCTGGTCAACATGGCGCACCACTCCTACTGGAACCTGGCCGGGGGCGGCACGGTCCTGGACCACCAGCTCACCATCCCTGCGGACGCGTACACGCCGGGCGATCCCGTCCCCGACGGGACAATCAAGCCGGTCAAGGGGACGCCCTTCGACTTCACCACCGCCAAGCCGATCGGGAAGGATCTCGACGCGGCGGGGGGCAAGCCGATCGGCTTCGACCACAACTGGATCGTGAACGGCGATCCGCACGCGTTGCGGCAGATCGCCAGGCTGAAGGATCCCAAGTCGGGGCGGGTGTTGACCATCACGGCCGATCAACCCGGGCTTCAGTTCTACAGCGGTAACTACCTGGACGGGTCGAACCGGGGCAAGGGCGTCGTCCAGGTGCAGTACGCCGGTCTTTGTCTGGAATCGCAGAAGTTTCCGAACGCGATCAACGTGCCGGCCTGGCGGGACCAGGTGATTGTCAGACCCGGGCAGACTTACAAGCACACCATGATCCACACGTTCACGACCGAGCCCTAACGGGGCAGAAAAATACTCATTTTTGGCTGAGCCGCGGGTTGTGGGCCACGCGCGGATGACTTAATCTCGCGGCTGTAAGTCCGTGATGAGAAACACCGATGAGGCGATGCAACTGGTCCAGCTCGAGGATGTGATTCCCAAGGCCTATCAGGACCAGCTCGAGGCGGAAACTTCGGCCTTGGGCTGGTTTTTCCACAAGGAGACCGCCCGGCCCGGATTGAATTTCTCCCAGAGCTTTGGGGGATTCTTTCACATGGCCTACGACATCGCCTCTCCGACGCCCGTGTCCTCCATCATCAATGCGTTGCTGGTGCCGCTGCTGTTCGTCTCGCTCGACAAGGCGAAGCTGAAGCTC
>Ga0080027_10000139_pt1 | contig 31698 bp, 26 predicted proteins | sample OrgsoiDNA2013046_FD_70962 | JGI IMG/M metagenome (GOLD analysis project Ga0080027, IMG submission 70962) | Permafrost soil microbial communities from the Arctic, to analyse light accelerated degradation of dissolved organic matter (DOM) -... | ecosystem: Environmental > Terrestrial > Soil >... | reverse complement strand
GATCTGTTTTAATTTCAGAACAGACCGTTGCAGAGAGATCACGGAAGTACTCACACAGGCAGACTATCCTGAACAGGGAATGAAAAAACTTTCATTAGATTATACAACGATGACGGAATATGATCATCATTTCAAAAACATTCACGTGATGTTTGAGAATGATGATTTAAAAATGACCCTGGGTGAAGTGGTTGCAAAAAACATGCTCACACAAATCCGGATAGCCGAAACTGAAAAATATCCGCACGTAACATTTTTTTTCAGCGGCGGTCGCGAAAATCCATTCGAAGGAGAAAAGCGGATCATGATTCCTTCACCCAAAATAGCCACCTACGATCTGCAACCGGAGATGAGTGCGGAAGGAATTACCGACGCGATTATTCCGGAAATCAATCATAAAACCGCCAATTTTATTTGCCTGAATTTTGCGAATACTGATATGGTCGGTCATACGGGCGTTTTCGAAGCAGTCGTAAAAGCGGCCGAAACCGTTGACCATTGTGTGGAAAGGGTGACCACCGCTGCACTCGCGAATGATTACATCGTTTTCATTACGGCCGACCACGGCAATGCGGATTACATGATCAATCCTGACGGATCCCCGAATACACAACATTCCCTGAACCTGGTTCCTTATTTTATTCTTGATAATCAATGGCATGGGAAAGTTCACCCGGGCAAACTGGCGGATATCGCACCAACCCTCCTCAAACTGATGGGAATTGAAACCCCTCCCGAAATGACGGGTAGCGTTTTATTTGACGCTTAATACGCGTGACGCGTGAAGCAAGAGACCTGAAACTCCACGCATCAGGCGTCATGCTTCACGCTTAAAAACCCCTGATTAAAAAATGCTGCCATGCAGCTTTAGCTTCTTAAAATTGTCTAAATTACAGGGCAACGAGGTTTATTATGACCGAAGAAGCCATTTTACTAGGCTGTTTGAAAAATCATGCTGCTGCTCAGAAGGAGTTGTACAACCGCTACAGTCCGAAAATGCTGGCAGTATGTTACAGGTTTGCACATAACCGGGAGGATGCAGAGGATATGCTTCAGGAAGGATTTATAAAAGTCTTTCTTCAGATACATACTTTTCTAAATAAGGGCGCATTCGAAGGCTGGATCCGTAGGATCATTGTTCATACCTGTATCAATCACCTGAAAAAGAATAAGCGTTTCAACGAAAGTGTGGATATCATTCAGGCAGTCTCCATACAGGTAAGGGAAGAAAATATCCCTTCCATTGTACAGGCAAAACAGATTGTGGATTGTATCCGGTTACTTCCTTTAGGGTATCGGACGGTTTTAAACCTGTATGCCATTGAAGGATATTCCCACAAGGAAATATCTGAAATGCTCGATATAGAAGAAAGTACAAGCAGATCCCAATATACCCGTGCCAGGCAGATGCTGGAAGAGATTTTGATAAAGAGAAACCTGATACCGGCAGCAAAGGGAAAAACGGATCGCTTAAAAGCCATACACTGAGCATAAAGAGCCCTACCAAAACTTCCGAAAATGAATGAGCGTAATTTATATGATGATGAATTTGAAAAGCTGCTGAAGGAGAAGGCTGATCAGTTCAAAATGTATCCTTCTGATAAAGTATGGAGCAAGGTTAACAGCACCCTCCATACAAAACGCAGACGGTTTGTTGCCGGAATGACTTTTCTAATCGGTACCTTTCTCATACTGGCCGGTTCCCAGCTCATTTTTCCATCCCAGCACGTAAATACAGATTCGATCGCTGCTAAAACAAATAGCAGCCCAAAACCCACTTCTGCAAATGATTCCCAAATCGCCGCCCCCAATGGTTTTGGAGCCGGCCTCCTCAACGATTCGAAAGATCAGCATGTGGCAATTACCGGTTTGAACCAGAACACGCCATTCACGTTGAACGCCCTGAGCCTCTCAGATACCGAACCCGGCTCAACGGAATTGTTGGAATCACAACCTGAAAAAATCCAAAACACGGCTCATATAAATTCAATTCAGCCTTCAGATGAAGCCCTTGCGGTAAAAACGATGGCTACTTTACCTGTGCCGGCCCTCATCGAATCTGAGCCGGTAACCATGAACAATCCGATGATAAATTCCGTTTCTGCAGAACTGGCGCCTGAAAAATCAGTAACCCGCCTCACCCATACCCGAAATGACCGGTTCAGTTGGGAAATATACATTACTCCAACCCTGAACACTCATTATCTGACAGGCCTGAGTGCCCAGACCCTGAGGCAATCTTTACAAAATGCACCCATAATGGTGATTCGTTTTGCCAATGTGAATGGCTTTGTAGACAATACACCTGCCATGGGTTACAATCTGGGGGGAAATATCGTATATAAAATATCAAGGAATATTTCTTTGAAAGCCGGACTCGAATTCAGTTACAGCCGCTATTATATCAAAGCCTATAATTCAAATCCAGCGCAGTCTTCCGCATCACTGAGCCCTTACCTGGGGTATATTCCGGATTCTCTTGTTAATTATAATGGAGGAAACGGGATAAATATTGAGAAGAGCCCGCAGCGCTATCAGAACAAGTACTATCAGTTATCCATACCCGTGGGTGTGGAAATGAAAGTGGCAGGAACCGGAAAATTACAACTTCATCTGGGCGCCACGATCCAGCCCAGTTATCTGCTGAACACAGATTCTTACGTACTTTCAGAAGATTATAGCAGTTATGCAAAAGATGCTCCTGTATTCAGGAGATGGAATCTGAATGCAGGTGCTGAAGCTTTTATCTCTTATGGCGTTGGCAAAATACGCTGGGAAATCGGACCCCAGGTAAGATACCAGATTTTCTCGACCTATAAAACCAGCTATCCTATTCATGAGAATATGCTGAATTATGGAATCCGCATCGGCTTCTCGAAAACAATCTGGTAGATTTCCACCCATGCGTTAATTTTATCGGATGAAGCCAATCCTCATCCTGTCCTTATTTATTTTGCAAATCTGCGCCTGCCATTCCGGTCAAACGGATACCCCATCAGACAATTCGAAAACGGCAGATACAACAAAAAAAAATTACCTGCCGGTCGCCGACTATATCAATGCAGAAATTGCACTCGTGGATTCGTTCCCCTACCGCCTGATGAAATACCATATTGTAAATGGCAGGATAGATTCCGCGATTATTACTACGCCTGTTTTTAATGAGATAGCGAAACAATTCCTGATGCCCGGCCTGGACAGCGCATACTTTGAAAAGAAATTTGAAGAAAACTCTTTTGTGGACCGGTCCACCGGCCTGATCAGTTTTACCTATTCAACAAAAGACACCAGTTATGGGTTAAAGAGAGTAGACGTATTGCTGTCGCCAGGCGCCAGTGTGAGTAAACTGAATTCCATTTATATGGAATCGATCGCTGGAAAAAATGACAGCACCGTAATCAGTAAAATGTCCTGGAAGGCCGGAAAAAATTTCAGGATTGTCCGTATCCTGCAATCAAAAAACGGTAAGGAGACCACAGATCAGATCATGGTGGATTGGGACAACAGTGAATAAGCCATGGAGCAGGAATCATTTCAGCAGATCGTTCAGACCATTCCGTTGGAACCGGGTATTTACAAATACTTCGATTCCAAAAAGGAATTATTATACGTAGGCAAGGCCAAAAACCTGCGCAAACGCGTAAGTTCATATTTCAATAAAACGCTTTCAAATTACAAGACCTATGAACTGGTCAGGCGAATTCATTCCATGGAATTCACCCTGGTGAATTCTGAACAGGATGCTTTTCTACTGGAGAATTCACTGATAAAACAATACCAGCCCCGATTTAATATTAACCTGAAAGACGATAAATCATATCCTTTTATCGTCATAAAGAAAGAGCATTTCCCCCGTGTATTTCTTACCAGGAGAAAAATTCATGATGGTTCGGAATATCTCGGACCCTTTACATCCGTTGCCAGGGTACGCGAGCTCATGGATTTCATTAAAGCAAACGTTCAGTTGAGAACCTGCAAACTGAATCTTACCCCGTCGAATATTGCGAAAAAAAAATTCAGGGTCTGCCTGGAATATCACCTGGGTAATTGTAAGGGCCCCTGTGAAGGATTACAAACAGAAGAAGATTATACAGACGGACTGAAGAAATTAAAAAATATCATGAAAGGAAATCTCGGTCCGGTCATTCATGGTTTCCGTCAGGAAATGAAAAACGCCGCAGGCAGCATGGCTTTTGAGAAAGCAGAACTCATCCGAAAAAAAATTGACCACCTCGAAAACTATGAGGCACGTTCGGTGATCGTCAATAAACATATCGTGCAGGCGGATGTATTCTCCATCTTTCGGGATAATGAAGTTGCATTCATCAACTATCTGATGGTTGAAAACGGCACCATCGTCCAGACGCATACCACGGAAGCCAAACCCCAGCTCGAAGAAACGGATGAGGAGATTCTTGCCTTTTCCATTGCCCAGCTGCGCGACCGGTTCAACAGTTCGGCTCCGGAAATCATTCTCGCTTTTCCAATTGATTTCCCCCAGGAAGGCGTATTCATCACGGTTCCGAAAGGAGGCGATAAAAAAAAATTACTGGAGCTTTCTGAGAAAAATGTGAACTACTACCGGGAAGAAGCTGAAAGAAAAAAAATGCTTCATCTGATGAAGAAAACGCCGGAAGAAAGACTGGCAGTTCTTACACAACTTCAAATGGACCTCCAGTTATCTGAACTGCCAATACATATCGAGTGTTTCGACAATTCTAATTTTCAGGGCAGTTTTCCCGTTTCCGCCATGGTATGCTTCCGGGATGGTGTGGAAAGCAAAAAAGACTACCGCCATTTTAATGTGAAAACAGTGGAGGGCATCAACGATTTTGCTACTATGAAAGAAGTGGTTTACAGGCGCTATAAAAGATTAACGGAAGAAAACCATTCTCTCCCGCAGCTGGTGATTATTGACGGCGGGAAGGGCCAGCTAAGTGCTGCATTGGAAAGTATTTCTGCGCTGGGCTTGCGGGGTAAATTAACACTGGTGGGCCTTGCAAAAAATGAAGAGGAAATTTTTTTCGCCGGCGACCGCGAATCCCTGAAACTTCCTTACGATAGCATGAGTTTAAAACTTATCCGGAAAATCAGGGATGAAGTGCATCGTTTTGGAATCAGTTTTCACAGAAATAAAAGGAGTCGCGGAACTTTTAAAAACGAACTGGAAAATATTAAAGGCATTGGGAAACAAACAGCAGATCAGTTATTGAAAACTTTTCATTCGGTAAAAAAAGTGAGGCTGGCAACAGAAGAAGAACTGATCAGCCTGGTAGGCCCGGCCAAAACAAAATTACTGATGGATCATTTTATGCAACAATCAGACGAAATTCAGGCGGGGCAAGGTTTTAGCTAGTTGATCTAAATCAAAAAAAAAGGGGCCAGAATGGAAATTCAGCCCCGTTTTTAAAATCCAATATCCTATGAAAAACCATTGTAAAAATAATAAAACAATTCTATTAAACAAGAACCCTTAGGGGTATTTTGAAAATAATTATCAACAGTTTATGTTTCAAAATGTTATGAGCTATCGTAAAAATACGTTGGTTCCCGATATGGGAAAAGCATAAAGCGCGAAGCCTGACGCTTGATGCATAAAGGTGAAAGCCTGCCGGATGCTGTGAGGGGTTAAATGACAACAAAAAACCATCATGTTAAATCATGATGGTTTAAATTTTTATAAACTCAGCAATAAGCATCACGCCTCCTGCTTAATAAGACCAGAGGTCCTGCTCGTAGTTGAAGATTTTTTCTTTGATATCATCGCCTTCCAGCAGATCCAGAATCGGATCCTTAATATAGGCACTGATGTAGTTGTCACCGGGATTGTCAATGGTAGACTTCACGATCCGGCTGCTGAACATACGGCTTTCAAACAGCTCTTCCCAGCTCATACGGGAGCCATAGTTCTTGCCGTTGTACGCTTCGTACTTAGCGAGGAAGGGCCTCAGATCCGGATAATAAACCCAGAAAATCGGAGTTACTGCACGGAAAGAGCCATCCGCATTGTAAATTGTCTTTTCAGGAGCGATGCCGAGGATACGGACATACATTCTGGAAGATTCTTTATCAAATACCCACTCTTCCTTGATTTCATATCTTTCTACCTGGTCAGGATTGAATTCTTCCTGGATTACAGTGTCTTTCGTAAGACCTTTAGATCCATCCGGGTCAATGTTCATGTCCGGTATCTGGATGGTTTTCGGTTTTCCTACCATACTTTCAGCGATTTCGCGGAAAGTCATGGGAGTGGTGAACCGATCATCGATGGTTGCGTTGAAAGGCGTTACATCTCCTGCATGAATCAGATTCAGCAGAATGCTGATGAAACGCTGGTTACCGTTATCTTCAGAAGCTTTGTAAACAAATGGGAGATTCATCTTTTCGTGTACATCCAGCTCACGCCAAACGCGCTGGCGGTAAACGGCATCGTCCTCGCGGATATGTTCGTAGGCAAGCGGGGTACGATCCTTCACCAGGTTCAGCTCTATGGATGCATCATTGCGAAGTGATTTTCGGGGAGTATCCAGTTTGATATCTGCAATGAATTCCTGAACCGGTTTTGCAGTACTGTCTGCTTTCGGAACAACGGCAGTCGTCGCCGCGCTGTTCTTGCTGGTATTGGTTTTCTTTTTTGCAGTGGACCTCTTTGACTTCTTCCTGCTGGCAGGAGCCTGGGCTTGCACAGTACCCACTGCCAAAGCAATGACTGCTGCAAGGAGGGACAATTTGATGAATCGGGTCTTCATGACTAAAAATTTATCTAAACGATGATCTAAAACAGATCCGCCACTATCGGCGGATTGTAGTTATATTTTATTTCAAATTAAATACCATGGGTGCAATTTCGCGCTGTTTGCCATCTGGCCCAACAACCCGGATTTCATCAAAGAATATATGCGTCCCGGGTGTTGACCGCTGTACAATGGAAGCAGCATTCCCTGACCATCTGTTACTCTGATTGTCGGCTTGCGTATATCCGGAGATTCCACCACCTTCCGCGCCCAGTTTATAACTTACCACTTTGAAAGGGGCTTCGAAATCAGAATCTTCCAAACGGGCAATCAAACCGCCGATCGCTTTGAATTCGGCCGAAGAAATGGAACCCCCTTTTTTAGATCCGATGAAACCTGCAGGTAAAGGCAGATTCTTCACACGGATCGGGAATTCAAAATTCTTTCCAGCTGCATTTACAATGATCTTGGCCATTCCAGGCGTAATAGCCCTGGCTTCATAATGATCACCGGCTGTTTTGGTCAGTGAAGCGCCAGGACTTGCAAAAGTGCAATGCACTTTTTCAGCACCCACACTACCACCAGAGATGGTCATTGGGTTGGCAACACCGATATAAACCACATTCATTTTTTCAAGGAAGATAGAAGCGCCTGAAGGCATTCCGACAGTATATTTGATCGTTTTGGGTATCGTAGCTATCGTACCATCAGGTTTGGTGTAGGCAATATTTACCGTAAGAGTATGTTCGCCGGCACCTTCCACTTTCGTTTTGAAATCTGCGACACCGTCAGCGTTTAAAGTCTGGTGTGAACCATTGATCGTGATATCTGGTTTTGCAGCGGCACTAAAGGCACCGATACCAGCCTGAACTTCCAATTCATCACCCGGCATCAGATAAGTTGCATTCGTTCCTGCAAAAGCTTCGAACTGGTTATACACTACTTTTACAGATCCGATTTGCTTGTAGCAATAATCCACCATCTGTGATTCGGAATTCTTTACATCATTCTGGAATTTACTCAGGATCGTGATCGCCGCAATAGTTGGCGTCATGTGAAAATAGTTGGTTACCCAGTCTTTTACAGAATCACTTGAAGCGACTGCACCGGTTTGTGATAAAGGAACAGATAGGTCCAGCGGAAGTGAATGTTCAAAATCAGCCTGTGCTTTTGCAACTTCTTTCTGCAGGATTGGGTTTTTTGCAATATCAGGAGCATTCGGATTTAATACAGACAGCATCTGCTTTTTGTATTCTAAAAGCGAATCATATAGTATTTTTCCCTTGCCATCCTTATCAAAAACACGGGTGGCCGCATCCAGGTTGGCATCGTTGAATTTTTCCTTGCCATTTTTATCTATCTCAAACTGTGATTCTAATTTAAGCAGGTGTTTCATGCCATCGATGGTATTATACATGGCGGCAGAAATACCCTGAATCTGCTTTGCTTTAGGTGCCCAGATCTGTGCATTGTCTCTTGTTTGGGCATCATTCAATGCTTTTTCAAAGGCACTATATGTCAGGTTATTCTTATCTGTAACCACCGTGTTCGACGTGACGATACTGTTATTTACTGTTTTGAAGGCATTCAGAATCTCTGCAGATACATTCAGTGCCAGCAATGCTGTAAGCACCAAATACATCATGTTGATCATCTTCTGCCTGGGCTCTTTAGGTAAGGACATGAGCGGGAGAATTTAATGTGTTAACAAAGGTTTTTCAGGTATAGTCCCTATAATTTTCAGATACTGGATTACTGTCTTCCTTGCATTGCACTCAGCATATTTCCATATACATGGTTCAGGTTTCCGAGGTTTTTTGCAAGTAAGGCAACCTGTTCCTGCGTTTTCTTCGCATCAGCGATACTACCGTTCATTGCCTCAGATGCCTGGGCCAGGTTGGAGTAGAAGCTGTTCATTGCTTTCAAATGGTTGTTGCTGTCCTGCAGTTCCAGTTCATAGAGTGTATTCAGTGATCCGAGATTCTTGGTCAGTACCTGAACCTGGCTATGAAACTGTTTTGTACTTTCTGCTGCATTATTGAAATGAGATATCGTGGCAGTTGCACCCTGGTAAGCATTCTTCATACCTTCCAGTGCGACAACAGCTTCTTTTGTTTTATTTGTATAATCAGTGGTTGCTGCAAGCGCACCTGAAACATCACTGATCTTTTCAACAGTCGTTCCGAATTTTTTGAAACCATCGCTCAACTTGGCAAGGCTTGTCGGCGTGATGTCAGCTTCCTGCATCAGCTTATCCATCTGTTGCAGGGAAGGATTACCTGAACCTACACCAGCCAGTTTCGGGAGGGCTTCAGCCAGGGCATGCATTTCACCACCGGGAGGCGGCAGGAAGGCATATATAATAAATATCAATGATTCTGTAAGAAGTCCTGCTGTAAGGAAGAAGTCAGCCAACCGTTGGTGGGTGATTTTCTGCCAGGCACCAAAGATTACGACAGCTGCACCGATGCAGACTACAATGTTTACAAGCTTTTCGGTAGATTTTGAAACTCCGGCTGACATAGTTTTAAGTTTTTAGTTTTTTAATAGGTGTTGTAAGGGTCTCGGAAAATAGTTTCCGGTTAGTAAAGAATCAAAACGTCGTTTGTTTTAAAAAATTTTATACTGATTGATAAATATCAATTATCTCTTAGCCAGTGTTGCCGGCAGATCGATTACGCAACGGAAACCGATATATGATTTTGAAGTATCCTGGTATTCGTACGTTCTGGTACTGGTCTGCAGGAAATATCCCACATCTTTCCAGCTACCTCCACGGATCACCTTACGTTTCATACGCGGAGGATCAGAATCCTTGGCGTTGTAACGGATGTCCGGGTTCATATCATGCTGGAAGTTATAAGCACCTTCGTAGTAAACAGATGAAGTCCACTCAGCCACATTACCTGCCATACAATACAGACCGAAGTCATTAGGCCAGTATGCATCCGCACGGGCAGTGTAGAAAGCACCATCTTCAGGATAGTTACCACGACCGGGTTTGAAGTTTGCAAGCAGACAACCTTTCTTGTTTCTCAGGTAATAGTTACCCCATGGAAACATGGATTGTGAACGTCCGCCGCGGGCTGCATATTCCCATTCTGCTTCTGTAGGTAAACGGAACGGACTTTCATTCGCCGCTTTTTCTTTATCCAGGTAAGAATTCAGGTATATCGTTCTCCATTCGCAGAACGCAGTTGCCTGGTTCCAGTTCACACCGACCACCGGATAGTTTCCGAAGGCAGGATGGGAGAAATATCTTTTAGTCATCGGTTCATTATAAGAATAAGAGAAGTCACGCACCCATACCAGTGTATCGGGATAGATCTTGATGTCTTTCTTCTCTATGAACGCTGACCGCATTTTACCTTCATTGGCTTTTTTAGCTGCTTCTTTCAGGTTAAATGTTTCGGAATGATAAATTATTTTAGTGGGATCGATTTCCTTCTTACCGAAAATCCGGTTTTCAGGAGTCAGGATCATCTGGTCAATTTTTTCAGTCGTTGCTTTATCACCCCATTTGATGGTCTGGGTTTTTTTCCAGTCAATCTGGAATTTACCATCTACTTCCTTACCATATTGCATCATGGTAGCGGCGATGGAGTCGCGCACCCAGTTTACAAACTGGCGGTATTCGTTATTGGTAATTTCAGTCGCGTCCATCCAGAACCCATTAATGGAGACCTGTTTGTTACGGGCTGTATATGCGTAGTTGATGTCTTCATCACTGGGACCCATGTGAAAGGTTCCGGGCGGAATGTAAACCATTCCCGGGGGCTTTTTCATATTATACTTACTGGCAGGGGCTACACCATGTAATTGTCCGTCGTCGGGGAGTCCTTTTCCGGACTTGCCAAGTTTACTACAACTTGTTACGGCCAGGGCCGCCCCAAGAGTCAACAGAATGGACAGGTTTTTCATTTTCATAATTATTAGAGGGTATTGGACAAAAATAATCCTTTGAGAATATCTCCTAAGAATATCTTCCATCACAAGTATAAAATTTATTTTTTACAAGTCAAAGTTTTGCCAATAGGAATATTAACGGCGGAAAGGTCTGTCTTATTGTAATTTCAGCCCATTCCCGCTGGTTTTTTAAGAGTTTTTTATGAGGCTGATTAGCTCAGCGACTTCTTTTACAGGCTGTTGGCAGGAATAATTCCTGCAAAGAAAAAATTGGGATGGCCCCTGAACCGGCTTATTTCTCAAAATTGGAAGTTCAGGGTGGGTAACGGAGGATAGCTGAAAAACCCGATTTGGGATCGCCCTGGCCAGAAATTCACGGTGCTTGACACCTGGTGAATCCCCCGCAAGAACGATCTCATATAGTTGATACGTGATGGCATTTAACAGAGTTGCCCATACTCCAAAAGATCCCGGATAGCGCAGAATCATGTCTTTTAAGCCAGCGGCATTCCCGGCCGCCCGCTCTTTCCATTGCGGGATGTCAAATGCCGTTCCCAGATACAATAAATTAGAAGCCATCACGGCATTTCCCGATGGAACAGCTCCATCATACACTTCCCGTTTCCTGACGATCACATCATCCTGCATATCATGGGTATAGTAAAAATAACCCGTTTCTTCTTCGCTGAAATGCGCTATAATCCAGTCTGACAACTCTTTAGCACGGATCAGGTAGGAAGCTTCACCAGTCACTTCCTGTAACTGGATATAGGCTTCAATCAAATACGCATAATCATCCAGAAAGGCCGGTATGGTCGCCCGCCCCACCATTCCCTTATAGCTGTGATAGAAATGAAACAGGCCCGCACCCTTCATTTTTTCTTCCAGAAATGCCATGGTTTTTATGGCAAGATTACGGTCATTTTCATCTCCCAACGCAGCAAATGCCTTACAACAAGCCGTAATCATGAGTGCATTCCATCCCAGAAGGATTTTATCGTCCAGTAAAGGCCGGATCCGATGGTTTCTCCTTTCCATGAGTTTTCGCTTCCAGTCCCTTTCTATTTCTTCCGGAATGGCTTTCCCGGGATTTTTAATGTGGAGAATGTTTTTCCCCTCCCAGTTACCTTTTTCAGAAACATCGTAATATGCACAAAATGATCCCGAATCAGTCCCTAAAATTTCATCTATTTCATTTTTTTGCCATATGTAGAATTTTCCTTCTTCCCCTTCACTATCTGCATCCAAAGCAGAATAAAACCCTCCTTCGGGCGACGATAGTTCATGATGTATAAAATCCAGGGTTTCACGGACCGCTTTCCTGTATTTTAATTTGCCGGTTAATTGAAAAGCTTCGCTCATCGCAATGATCAGCAGGGCATTGTCATATAACATCTTTTCGAAATGTGGAGCCAGCCATTCCCCGTCGGTGGAATATCGGGCGAAACCACCGCCCAACTGGTCATATATACCCCCATCAATCATTTTATCCAGTGAGAGAACAGCCTGGTCAAGGGCTTCAGGATGCTGCGTATAATAATAATGCTGAAGGAGGAACCGGATTGAAAAGGTTTGTGGAAATTTCGGAGCCCCTCCAAAACCACCTTCTTTCTTATCCGCCGTTTTCATCAGATTTTCATAAATTTTTAGCAGGTCTTCCGGCTTAAAAGAGCCTGCTTCATTTGGTGAAGCTATAAAAAAACCGGGTCCGGCAATATGCCTGGTAAGATGATCTGCCTGTTCTTCGATCTCTTTCCTTTTCTCAAGAAAAGCTTCAGAAATGCTTTGCAGAACCGATTTCCAGGAAGGCCTGTTATGCAGATTTACCGGAGGAAAATAGGTGCCACCATAAAATGGTTTGCCTTCAGGTGTAAGAAAAACATTCAGAGGCCAGCCGCCATTACCGGCAATGGCCTGGACGGCTTCCATATATATATGATCCAGGTCCGGCCTTTCTTCCCGGTCGATTTTAATATTTACAAAAAGGCGGTTCATGATTTCTGCCGTTTCCGGATCCTCGAAACTTTCCCTTTCCATCACATGGCACCAGTGACACGCAGAATAGCCAATACTTACGAGCATGGGCCTGTCTTCTTCCCGCGCTTTCTGAATGGCTTCATCCCCCCACGGAAACCAGTCTACCGGGTTGTGGGCGTGCTGGAGGAGGTAGGGACTGGTTTCTTTTGAAAGACGGTTTGGCAATTTGGGAATTTGAGGATTTGGGAATTTGAGAATAAAAATCCGCCCTGCGGGATTTTATGAAAAACCGAATAGGATTTAAAACATCGAATCTGTTTAAAGGTTCAGAAGGGTTACCATCCATTTCTCCAACGCTTTTTCAATACTGGTCCTATATCCATCCAATACCGATCCAATACTCATCCTTAACTCATTCATTACTGATAAAGCGTACCATGGAAGACTCATTAAATGAATAGAAAAAGGCCCGGTATTCCAGGCCTTCCATATTTTGAATCGTACAACTATTTAAATTATTCTCAAATTCCCAAATCCCCAAATTCTCAAATTCCTACTGCCTCTTTTTGGCCGCTGAAAGGTATTTCTCCAGGGCAGAAACCATCGAGGGTGCAGACGGCTCGGGTGCACGTATTTCCAGAACAAGCCCGGCTTCTTCCGCTGCGCGGGTGGTATTGGTACCAAATGCCCCGATCAGGGTCCCGTTCTGTTTGAACTGTGGGAAATTATCAAAAAGACTCTTTACACCGCTGGGTGTAAAAAAGCAAATGATATCAAAAGCATCCGGACTGAATAATTCCCGGATATCGTTACTGATTGACCGGTACATATAAGGTGTGGCAAATTCACAGTGATTGCTTTTGAGCCAGTTTACGATTTCATTGTCCTGCTGGTTTTCAGACGTCGGATACAGAAACTTCTCGTTTTCCTTGTGCTTATTTATAACATCCAGCATGCTTTTATTGGTACCGTCTGCACCGTAAAATACTTTCCGCTTCCGGTAGAGTATAAATTTCTGGAGATACAGCGCAACAGCCTCCGTAATACAGAAATACTTGGTATCCTGCGAAATGTTGATTTTCATTTCTTCCGCCGTGCGGAAGAAATGGTCGATCGCATGCCGGCTGGTAAAAATGACTGCGGAATAGGTTCCGATGTCTACTTTCTGACGCCTGAAATCCTTAGAGGGGATGCCTTCCAGCCTGATAAAAGGCAAAAAAGCCATTTCCACATCATGTCGCTTTCCAAGTTCAAAATACGGTGACTTGTCAGATTCCGGCCGGGGTTGGGTGATTAAAATCCTTCTTGAAACAATCTCAGACATCACGGCAACATCCTTTTTATCCCTGTTTTTAATCAATGTATATAATATTAGAAAAACGCGTTTGCAAAATTAATAAGCTTTTTCCAAATAAGCGACTAACACTTTGTAAATCAATAACAGAGGAGCTATTTCGAAAGCGCAAAGGTATAGAATAAAGTGTAAACCACTGATTTTTATTTCTTTGTGTAATGTCGCGTAGGAAGCGGCAAACCGGTATACGTAAAATATACAGATCATAATGACCGAAAGGGTGATCCCGATTTCCACAATACCGGCACCTGCAAAGGAGATCAGCACCAGGAAGGGGAGCAGGAAAATTCCAATGATCTTATTGGTCATGAATACCACGAAAAGATAGGTTTCTACAGCCTTGTTGATATTGAATATCCAACCCGTAATCCGCAGAATCACATATTTGAAGAGGTATAAAAGGGAGAGAATTCCAGCGCAATACAGGAAATGAAGCCAAAAATGATCCGGGTTTCCAAAATGATAGATCTTCAATAAAAAAGCTCCGTAAAGGGCCCCTGCAAATACAAACAGGTTGTTCAGTAAAAGGGAAGGAAAAGGAGATTGCAGCACCTGCTCCCTTAACTGCTGTTGCCTGATGGATGCCCTGAAAAACAAAGTGAGCAGGTTTGCCAGGTATTTTGCAAAGAAAAATTTGATGATGGCAAAATAAAAGAGCATGATCAGCAGAAAATAAAAAATACCCTCATAGGTAACGGGTTCATACCGGTCTGTCCGGACGTGAACCGGCTTTCCTGAAAAATTAAAATATGGATGGGCTTCCAACAGGCCGGCCCGGTTATAGGGCAGGTGGCTGAAATCAGCCGGTTTAGTGGCGCTGAATCGAAGTGAATCGGTAAAATATACCGCCAGTGTATCAACCCGTTTTTTAACTGGTGTATTCATCACCCGTATGCCAGGAAAGGTTTCTTTAGACTTTACAGTATCAGGAGGTTTTGTTATTGCTGAATCGTCCACCGCGACTTTGATATTCGGATTGGAATTAGAATCAGTTTGGGCCCGGATAAGGCCTATCTGGAAGAAAAGTAGAAGAAACAGCGCAGCTCGTTTTGGCAAAGTATGATTGTTGACAGATGACACCTGCCTGCAGCAGGCAGGGTTGACGGTTGACAGTTTGCAAAGTTTGTAATTCAACGCGGATCTTTTAGAAAAAGTTTACATAGCCCAGATGAATCTTTGCCTGTCTGAATTCAAATGGATTACTACCTTCTTTCCCAACAGCATAAGACATATTGAATATCCCCGCTTTGGTTTCAAATGCAAGTCCGACACCAATACCCAGATAAAGATTGTTGATCGCGTATCCCGGCACCTCGTTTTTTGCCCACCCGCCATCAACGAAACTAAAGAGAAAGGAGTTCATACCAATCAGGTAACGATATTCCACACTGCTCACCACATATTCAGATGCCAGAATGCTTTCTTCATTAAAACCCCTTAATAATTTATACCCTCCGATCTGGAATAATTCATTCCGGAAAATTTTCGGGCTCTGATACCAGGCCGCATTCAACGCGAAACGAATCGTTGACGCGCGGCTCATCGGAAAATAATGCGCCCCCGAAAAATTCAGGCGGAACTGGTAGGTTGATAATTTAACGGTATCATACAGGGTTCCATAATCGAATGAAGGATCATTTTCATCCTTGAGCCGGATGATCTGGCTGTTCTTTTTTAACCGCTTCGTTCCGGCCGAACCGATGAAATAAATTTCATTGCCCCTGACGGCATTAAACCGATAATTGGTATTGTTGAATTCATACGTGGCACCCAGGCTCAGTGAACTCACATCCGCCACTTCGGGTAACTGTTTCGTGGATATGACCTGGGCAGTATCAATCGTCAATACCGTACATCCGGTTGTTTGAATAAAGACCGATGCCTTCCTGTTCATGGAAGCGTTGAACTGAATTCCCAGCAATCCATCTGTATTGATATAAGAAGAATCTTTCTTGTACAATGAAAATGCGAGGTTGACTCCATAGGGCGAATGAAAAATATATGGCTGCTGGTAATTGATGTTCAGTCGCGGCGACTGCGGTTGTAATTGCTGCCAGTCAAGTCCCATACTTTCGCCATTGCCAAAAGGATTTCTCAGCACGACGGTCGCTTCTCCGGTAACAAGGAGCTTTCCACTTTCCAACTGGTCGTTATTAGGTAATAATCCGACCAATACATCAATCTGACTGCTACGTTTCGGTTTCAGGTATAAATTTAAAACCGATCCCGTGCCGATCATACTAACGCTCCAGGGCCTTTCTTCCTGCACAAAAGGAAGTTCCAGTATACGCCGGCTGATCATGAGCAGGCGGTCTTTTCTGTACATACTTCCTTCCGGTATGCCGAGGTATCTTTCCATGAAGTCAACAGAAATTTTAGCCGCTCCGATGATGCGGATACTGTCCATTTTATACAGGGGTCCTTTTTCAACACGGAGTACCCCATTGATTGCGCCCTGATCCATCGTTACACTGTCGAGAGAAATTTTTGCAAAGGGAAAACCATTGTTTTCAAGATAGTTGAGCAGTAACATTTCTTCCGCCTGAAAAAATTCGAACGTCGCAGGTTTCCCCTGGAATTTTTTCGTGTTCCATCCGGCTGCATTGAGTATGGCCAGGTCAGCGGTATTTGTCCGGATCACCGACCAGGTAAATTTTTCCCCGATATATAACTGGAGAAAAGCCGATGAAGAATCGAACTTTATACTATCAATGGAGGACGCTGTAAACCCTTTGTTCCTCAGCAGATCCGTGAGTTTGTAAATATATTCCGTGCAACCTGATCTGTCTTTGAAGGAAGCCGGGATTCCGATCGAAGAAGCTTTGAGCAATGAATCCGGAGAATTGAGTTTTACATGCAGTGCGTATTGTGCATGAGCCGGCAGGGAGGAGGCAAGCAACAAAAGGGAGATCAACCCATATAGTCTTAATTTCACCATTCGCTCAAAACGCATTCTTAATTCTATAAAAATAGCCAATCCCGTGGCAGGCATCTATATTCATATCCCCTTTTGCAAACAAGCCTGTCATTACTGTAATTTTCATTTCTCCACCAGCCCTGCGTTGCAAAACGATTTTACGGCTGCTTTATTGAAAGAGATTGAATTGCGTGTTCCTTATTTAGCAGGAGAACCCGTTGAAACCATTTATTTTGGCGGAGGTACTCCCTCACTCCTTCCGGGTGCTGCCATCCAAAAAATCCTGGAATCTGTTAATGCCCATTATTCCGTTTGTGAAAATCCTGAAATCACCCTGGAGTCGAATCCCGATGATATGCAGCCGGAGCGCCTGCAACTTTGGAAACAGGCGGGCATTAACCGGCTGAGTATTGGAATTCAGTCATTTTTTACGGAAGACCTGCAGTGGATGAACCGGGTACATGATGGACAACAGGCGGTGCAGTCAGTAAAGGAGGCTAAAAATGCAGGTTTTGATAATTTCAGCCTGGACCTGATCTATGGTTCACCCGGATTAACGGATGAAAAATGGGGGGAAAATCTCCACACAGCCATTTCCCTGGATCCCTCCCATCTTTCCTGTTATGCCCTGACGGTTGAACCCAAAACGCCGCTTTTTAAAATGATCCGGCAAAAAAAAACGCCCGATGTTGAGCCTGAAAAGCAGGCAAGCCAGTTTCTAACCGGAATCCGGACCCTGGAAACGGCCGGTTTTGAACATTATGAAATTTCAAATTTCGCCAAACCAGGTAAAAGGAGCCGTCATAACAGTGCTTACTGGCAATCCAAAAAATACCTTGGCCTGGGTTCTTCAGCCCATTCCTTCGACGGAAACACCCGTCAATGGAATATTTCAAATAATACCCTCTATATTAAATCGCTGATGGCGGGACAACTTTGTTATGAATCAGAAAAACTGGAGCCGAAAGACCGGTTGAATGAATATATCATGACGTCCCTTCGTACGGTGGAAGGTCTGGATCTGCAATATGTTTCGGAAAACTTTGGGAAAGACAAGGGATTATGGCTGGCAAATCATTCCGGCACCTATATCGGATCAGATCAAATGGAACGGAGGAATGAGAAACTCATTCTGACTAAAAATGGAAAATTATTCGCGGATGGAATTGCGGCGGCTTTGTTTTTTAACTGAAGGAGTGGGCAGTGGACAGATGGTAGTTGACAGTTGGCAGTTGGCAGTTGACAGTTGGCAGTTGACATTTGACAGTTGGCAGTGGGCAGTGGGCAGTTGACAGGAAATGCTTTAGGCTTTAGGCTTTAAGCTTTGGGCTTTAAGCTTTTCTTTAAGGTATTTCAGCAGTTGGGCGGCTGAAAGTATTGCAACCATCAAAAGGATGGCCGTAAATCCAAAACCCTGATAAGAAAGCGGTTCCATATAATAATCATTTAAAAACCATGCCACCCGCCTGGGCTTCGGCGGATAATGCCCTCTCACACTCTCACACTTCCACACTCTCACACTCTCACACTCAATACATCAGACCATCAAATCTTCCATTTGTTTAAAACCTTCCCTGACATTAACATTTTGCCAGAGAATCCTGTAAATCGTATCGGCGATCGGCATCTCCGCTTTAAACTGCTGATTGATCAGGTACAGGCACTGACTGGCGTTATAACCTTCCGCAACCATATTTAATTCCAGTTTTGCTGCATTTACCGAATATCCTTTGCCAATCATGTTTCCGAAAGTCCGGTTCCGGCTAAATAAAGAATAACAGGTTACCAGCAGATCCCCCAGGTAAACAGAAGCAGCATAATTCGCACTTTTTTTCTCCTGCCCCGATCCGGCTGCTTCATGGATACCGACTTCGATATGGCTGATCCCCGCTTTGCGAAGGAAACCCGCCATTTCATCTGCGCAATTGGCGATGAATACGCTTAGAAAATTGTCCCCGTATTCCAATCCATGGGCCATGCCGGCACCCAGCGCATAAATATTTTTCAGGACCGCCGCATACTGCACCCCATAAATATCATTGTTCGTAAGAGTGTTCAGGTAATCCGTTGAAAAATTAGACGCAATTTCCCGTGTTGCGGGAACAGAAATTCCGGAAAAAGTGAGATAGGATAATTTTTCGGCCGCGATTTCTTCTGCATGACACGGACCCATGACCGTAAAATACCTTTCTATATCAAAATGAAATTGTTGCGAAAGATAATCGTTCAGTAATAAATTTTTACCCGGAAGAATTCCCTTTACAGCAGACAGGATTTTTTTTCCTTCAAAAATATTCCTGGGAAGTGCATCAAAGATTTCTTCAATATAAGCGGAAGGAACCGCAACCACCACACAGTCGGAATCCCGAATCAGTTTTTTCAGATCGTTGGTCACGCTGAGCCGGCTGATATCAAAATAAACCGAACTCAGGTATTGCGGATTATGACTCTTCCTGATGATATGTTCACTGATTACCGGATTCCGTATCCACCAGTTCAGCGATTGTTTATTGTTGTTCAGGATCTTGACAAGGGCTGTTCCCCAGCTTCCGCTACCTATGATTCCAAATCGCATTGAATCCATTTCAGTGAATAATAAGCCGGATCATTTCTTTACCTCGAACAACTTGCTTTTATCTACCACTTCCACCTTCGTGCCACTACTCAGTATTTTGCTTACGGTTCCATAGGGACCTGTAATCACTTCATCCCCGGTTTTCAGACCATCCACTATTTCAATATTGTTGATATCCTGGATATCGGTTCGGACACTTACCTGTTTTACCGATTTATCTGCCTCCAGGATAAAAACCACTTCTTCGAGATCACCGATTGAAACAACCTGTTTCACATCTCCATACTTATCTTCAACTGGTTTCTTATCTTTTGCAGCGGCCTGGCTTCCGGCGGTCTTTTCGCGGGTAGTGACTGCATTGATTGGCACGGTCAGCACATCACTATGCGTTTTAGTCTGAATGTCGGCACTGGCCGTCATGCCCGGACGAAATACCAGGCTTTTGGGTCTTTTTGCATCCATCAGATCTTTATAGGATGACGGATCCAGCCGGATATGCACTTTATAATTCGTTACATCATTTGTCGAAGTGGTCGCCGAAGTGGATATAATACTACTGGCGATTTGTGTAACGATGCCTTTGAACTTTCTGTTACTGAATGCATCTACTTCTATCGAAGCAGAGTCACCCAAATGCACTTTTGGAATATCATTCTCACCCACGTCCACAATGGCTTCAATTTTATTCATATCGGCGACACGCATCATTTCTGTACCGGCCATCATGGAATTTCCCACCACGCGTTCTCCCTTTTTTACATTGAGTAAAGAAACAACGCCGGTTAATGGAGAAACCATGGTGGTGCGGCTTACATTTTCAGCCTGAATGGCCAGGTTGGCTTTTGCACTGGCTACGGCTGCCATATTACTATGCACATTTTGCTGTGCTGCATTATAACTTGCCTGTGCTGTTCTAAGCGTCGTGGTTGCCGATTCAAACTCTGAAAGTGAAATTACTTTTTGGGCAAGCAGGGTTTTTTGCCGGTCATACTGGGCCTGAGCCGCATCCATGCTGGCTTTCAGTCCGGGTAACTGTGCATTTGCATTTTCAACCATCGCTTCCTGCTGGTTTACCTGGGCGGCCGCCTGATTCCGCTGGTTGGAATAAATATCAGCATATATTTTTGCCAGCTGCTGGCCTTTGCGAACACTGTCTCCCTCCTGTACATTCAGCTCAACGATTTCACCGGAGATATCCGAGCTCATTTTAACTTCTATCTCCGGATAAATTTTCCCGCTGGCTGTAACAATTTCCGTGATGTCGTGCCTGCTTACTTTTTCGACAGAGACTTTAATCCCTTCTTCTTTACCGATCACCCCGCTCTTTTTTAAGATCACGAGAATGATTATAAGGGCTACCAGACTTACAATGATCCAAACCAGCTTCTTATTCATACGAGGTTGTTGTAGAGATACTTTTATAATTTTATGCCAAGTCCCTTATAATATTCCAGCACTTTGATCCGGAATACATAATCATACTGGGCGGTCAGTACATTTATCCGGGCGGTAAATAAATTGTTCTGGTTGGTTAAATAATCAATGGTATTCAACATCCCGATATCATATCTTTTCGTTGCCAGATCGAAGGATTTTTCCGCAACCTTTACAGCTTTTTTATTTGCTTCGTATTTTTCGAGCGACGCAACCGCATTATAGTATGCCTGGTAAACTCCCTGCTTGAGGTTGAGCAGATCATTGTCCTTCGTCAGTTTTGCTGAAATTACATTCAGTTGCGATTTTTTATAGTTTGTTTTGGCACTATTCCCATTAAAAATCGGAACGTTTAGCTGAAAGCCAACCTGTTGCCCAAAGTTATTACTCAACTGGCTTCCATAGCCGGTCCAGGATTTAAAAAATGACTGACCACTGTAAATGGGGTATTGATATGGTATAAATACAGGATACTGCGTCACCCCATTCAGGGCATACCCTTTTGTATCCTGAATAGCCGTTCCAATATCTATATGCCGGAGGTCACTAAAAAAATTAGTTCCCAATGCACCATATACCGACAATGTAGGGTATAAACGCCCTTTACTATAATCTACATTTTTCTCCGCAGCACTGATCCGGAGATCATTCATTTTCTGCTGTGGAAATGTTCCGACGGCGATGGAATACACGATATCCGGCTGAAGTGTTGAAATGGGCTCCACCGGGATGGTCTCCACGGGAGGGGTGTCCAGATCAAATGGTGCTGCAGCATCCAGGTTCAGGATAGCTTTTAATTGCAGATTATTAATATCATAAGATTCCTGGGCTGTAATGATAGCGGCCGTGTCCGTGGCAAACTGAACTTCCAGTTCAGCAGCATTTAATTCGGGGACCGAGCCGGCGTCTACGAGTGCGCGTGTATTATCGAGCTGGTGTTTGGTTAAAAAAAGTTTTGTCTGGGCGAGGGTTACCTGTTGTTTGGATAACAGGGCCTGCAGGTAAGCGTCCGCCACATTCAGGGTAACATCATTTTTGATCCTATCAATATTTACAACCTGGGCATCATAATTGAATTGATTGGATTCCCTTGCCCGGCGCAAGGCAAACCAGTTGAAAAGTGTAACTCCGACCTGGAGACTGTATACCTGCGATAAACCCTGCTGATCAACATAGATATTATTCGTCGGATCAATCGAGCGTCCGAAGTTTAATCCTGCACTGGTGGTGCCGTTTGCGCTTCCATACTGGGCCCATTTGGACTGCTCATAAATTAATTTAGAAGTACGTGCATCAATATCTGCCTGTTTAATAGAAATATTATTGGCAAGTGCATATTCTACGCAATGACGCAAATCCCATTTATCCTGGGCAACCACATTCAGGCAGGAAAATATAGTAAAAAGGAGAAAGGTTAGTTTTTTGGTCTTCGGCATGAAACAAGTTTATTAAGAGTATCCCGGACTCCATAGTTTAGGGATGGGTGGTCAGAAATATTGCTAAAATAAAGAATCCCTTCTCATTCCACATCAAAAAAAGCATAAAATGAAGTTAGAATGATAAACGAAATGAATGCTCAGGTTCCTGATCTTCAATACGGCAGGCCGGGCGAAATTAGGTCTAAATGTAATACTGTTTCCACCAGCCCGCATATTCTGCATTTTCAGATATTAGTATCTCATGTGATCCGCAAACTGCCGTTTGCCCTTGTTTCAAAAAAATAATGGAATCGCATTGTTTAATAGTCGTGAGGCGATGGGCGATCACGATGATCGTTTTTTTCTGCCCGTAAAACCACCGGATGGTGTTATGTACATTGAGCTCGCTTTCCGGATCCAGGGCCGAAGTGGCTTCATCTAAAATCAAAATGGCCGGATTCCGGTAAAGGGCCCGGGCAATCCCCAGTTTTTGTTTTTGACCACCGGAAAGGTTCGTTCCCTGTTCCCGTATGATCGTTTCATACCGGGCTGGTAATCGGGATATAAATTCATGCAATCCCAGCCGTTTACAGATTTCAAGAATTCTTTCCAGGTCGGGGTCCTGTTCACCCAGGGCAATATTGGAAATAACAGTTCCCTGAAAAAGATCCGTATGCTGGGGTACCGCCGCAATCTGTTTCCTGATCATATCGGTGGAGAGGTAGCGGATATCCTGATCCCCTATCAGGATATTGCCTTCCTGCAGGGGATAGAGCTTTTGAATCAGTGAAACAATGGTTGATTTACCACATCCGCTTTCGCCCATGATTCCGGTTATCTGATTTTGCCGAATCCGGAATTCCAACCCATTGAAAACCGGGTTACCCGGAGAGAAACTGAAATGCACCTGTTCGAAAACCAGGTCGCCTCCCGGAAACTTTTCAATCAACGGCTGTTCCCCGATTCCCTTTTCTGTTTCCAGGTCAATGATTTCAAAAAGCCGGTCAGCTGCTATCAGCGCATCCTGCATGGATTTATTGGCTCCTATCAACGCCTGAACCGGTGTCGTAAAAAAAGCAGTCAGGGTATAAAAAGACAGGAGCCCACCAGGCGAAAGCACCCGCTCTATCACCAGATAACTCCCTGCCCAAAGTATGGAAATGGTCAACAGACTGGTTATCCACTCCGTCGCATTCGAAACAATCAGACCGCTGCGGCTACTGGTAAATATTGCCCTCATCAGGGGAATAAACCGGTTTTCAGTTTTCAGATTAAAAAATACCTGCGTCCCAAACCGGCGAATCGTCGTGGCACCCTGAATACTTTCTACCAGTTGACTTTCCAAAGCCGCCCCGGTTTCCATCATTTTTCTTTGCCATTTTGCATTTACCCGGTTGCTGATCAGATAAATAACCAGATAAACCGGAAGGGAGAATAACATGAGCAGGGCCATTTTCCAGTTCAAGATAAACATGACCAGTAAACTCAGAATAAGCGTAATGGCCTGCACGATAATACCGAGCGCAACATCATTGATGAAAATCCGGATGCGCAATGCATCATTTACCCGGCTGATGATTTCACCTACCCGCATGCTGTCAAAAAATCGCTGGGGAAGTTCAAGCAGGTGCCTATAGTAACCGAGAATCAGCCAGCTGTCAATCTGCTGACCACTGCGCAATGCCAGCAGCGATTTAAAATATCCGGTAAATACCTGAAAACAAATCAGCAGGATCATCACCCCACCCAATAAATTCAACAGGTGTATATTCTCATCGGGCAAAACAAAATCCACTATTTTCTGAACGTAAATCGAAGTGGCCAGTCCGAGCATCGTATACACCAATGCACCCAGCAGTGCCTGGACCAGTATGCTCCGATGAGGCAGGATAAGCTGCCAGAAACGGATATAAACAGATTTTTTTTCATTGCCCGCCCGGAAATGATCCGAAGGCAAAAGCAATAAAATAACACCGCTCCAAATCTTTTCAAATACAGCCAGTGGCTGATTCATTAATTTCCCGGTAGCCGGATCCATATAGCAGATTCGCTTCCCCTTTATTTTGTATGCCACCACAAAATGCTGTAATCCATTTTCCAGAACCAGGTGAAAAATCGACGGGACTGGAATACCCACGGTCGAAATACCCGCAGCCTTCGCGGCCCTGGTGTTAAAATGTAATTTTTCAGCTGCTTCCATTAATCCCAGGAGGCTTGTCCCCTGTTTGTCAGTTCCCGCATACTGCCTTATCCGGCTCACGGGAATGCGCAGACCATAATATGCCGCGACCGAGGCCAGGCAGGCAGCCCCGCAATCCGAAACATCCCGCTGTTTAACCTGAATCGATTTTTTCATCTTAGCCAGTCTTCCACCGTATCATATAATAATTGCCAGAGCGTTCGGTTACAGGTAATGAACCGGACCTGGAACCGCATTCCTTTTTTCAGTTCGCCGGTATACCCGTTGGAAAGTTTCAGCATTTTTTCATTCAGCCGGCATTTTACTTTGTAGACCGGAATTTTATCCATCATAATAAAATCATTGTCAATTGAAGTAATATTGCCCGTTGCCGCACCGAAATAATTATAATTAAAAGCATCAATCTGAAATCGCGCCGGCTGGTCTTTTTTGAGCAGGCCGATATCTTTTGACGAAATAAAACATTCTCCCATCAAAAGGCCTCCGGGACTGACCGAATATATCAATTCACCTGCCTGTATTGAATTTCCGGCATAGTGCCTGGTTTGCTCCTGGAGAAAACCCGATACCGGCGCCCGGACTCTGTTTGTCTCATACTGATGGTTCAGTTCTTCCTTCCTCGAATTGAACTGGTTTAATTCCGATTTATATTTTACCAGGTCGGCCTGCCAGTCAGCAAACTGCCCGCGCCTGAAAGATTCATTTTCCGAAATCATTTTCTGCTCCTGTAACCGGATATCAAATATTTCTTTCGGCGAAATCACTTTTTCCAAGGCAAGCTTTTCATTCAGTATGGTTTCATGACTTGCTTTCGAAATCATTATCTGTTGCTCAGCCTCCCTTGAAAAAAATCTCAGGGCTTCCTGTTTATACAGGGGAGTAAATAATTCCCTCAGAATATAATCCGCGTACTGCTCGTCTGCAGTAAGCACTTCCAGGTCATGAATAAAATCTTCGCACCGGGAAATTTCCATTGCATTCAGGTGTTGTTTTTCAGCCAGGGATGAATCCCGGATCGTAAGGAGGATATTGTTTTTCAAAACCGGGTCCCCTTCTTTAAAAAAAATCTCGTCAATCATTCCATTTGCCGGTGAATGAATGTCTGTTCGCTCATTGAAAGGCCGGATTATGCCTGTTGCCCGGACGGATAAATCCACGTGAATAAAAAATAAGGAAAGAAAACCGGAAAGAAAAAATACAATCACCAGCCAGTAAATAATAAAGCCCGACCGCTGCATGGAAGGAAGCCAGCACAGCGCGGTATCTTTCAAATCTTTCAGCTTATAAATTTCATGCATAGTCAGAAAGGAAAAGAGACTTCGGATGAAGTCTCTTCAGTTTTTGTCAGTTGGAAAATTATCCTAAAGCGGCATTCATTAATTTTTGGCCGCTTGACTGTTCAGGCGTCATATGAGTTACCATATAAACAGGGAAACCTACAGCCCAGCCGATCCAATACCATAATGTCTCGCCTCCGGTTAGGGAGATTTTCTCTTTCAAATCCAATTCCTCCAATCCCCGGAGGAGTTCGCCATTCCATCTGGTTTTCATTTTGAATGATTTATAATTGATCGAATAAAATCCGGCAAATGGGTCATCAGGTAGTTAATGATCATATAGCTTACAATAAAAATTATAAGGAAGCGAACGATCATGATAACCAATTTGCGTTTGTTACCCATTTCGATGATTTAATAGCGTGGCGGTTTTCCGCTCACGCCATCAGAAACACCATCGCGAAAATCTCCAAAATTGTTTATAAATGAGGCCGCGATCGCCCCCCATATTCCCAACGAGCTAAGCCAGCCTCCCCCGTTAACTTCCATCATTTCCTGATTACTGAGTTCTCTTAAACCCGGCCATTCCAGTTCCATCTTTTTCATAATTAAAAAATTTAAACTCCTACTCTTCGCAACACGCATGGGTTTCGGAATTCCCATCTGCCGCAAAATAGGACGAAGTGAAGCCGGAAAAAATACCCTTTTGGTGTAATATTTTATACCCTCCCTTTTCATGGCCTGAAGCCTAAAACTTTTAGCCTAAAACTTTTTAATGTAGCCTGATGCCCTTCATGCAATAAACTGACGATAATGAGGTTAAGGAAATGACTTATTCTTTTCTACTTTTGCTGCGGAATAAATACTTGGAATGAAATACAGGATTTGTCTGGCGCTATGGATGATTTCGGGAATTTCTTACGGACAGGACAGTGCCGTAATTGTTAAACCCCCGGATCCCGGAAGAACGCCGGATACCATTAGCAGAAAATTATTACAGGAAGTAATTGTTCATGCCTATGAACAGAACCGCCGGCTGTCAGATGTTCCGGTGGCTATCGGGGTCATCACGACCGCTGAATGGAGCCGTTATAATAAAATGAGTATCGTACCTGCTATGAATAGTATCCCGGGTGTACGCATGGAAGAAAGATCACCGGGCAGCTACAGAATAAGTTTCCGGGGCAGCACGCTTCGTTCTCCCTTCGGTGTGAGAAATGTAAAAGTATACCTGGACGGCATTCCGTTTACAGATCCTGGAGGCAATACCTATATGACCCAGCTCGCCCCTTTTGATATGTATTCCCTGGAACTCATCAAAGGACCCGCCGGCAGTTTATATGGAGCGGCTACCGGGGGCGCCCTGCTCATTAAATCCAGGCCCGACAACTGGCAACCGGGTTTTACGGCAGAATACACTTACGGTTCATTCAACAGCAATACAGTCAATGCCCAGGTGCGCCTGGGTGATGAAAATGGGGGCAATATCATAAATTATTCTCACCAGACTTCCAACGGCTACCGCAATCATACCAACCTGCGGAGGGATTTGATCAGCTGGGCATCCATGCTGAAAAATACAGACCGCCAGACCCTGAGCACCTATGCTTTTTACGGCGACCTCTACTATCAAACGCCAGGCGCCCTGACACTGGCTGAATACAATGCCAATCCAACTCAATCCCGTCCTTCTGTGGGTGCCACGCCTTCTGCCGACCAGGCCCAGGCAGCGATCTTTCAGAAAACTTTTATGGCGGGCATCACAAATACCTACCGCTTCAATCAGAAATTTCAGAATACAACGAATTTCTATGCTGCTTATACAAATTATGTAAATCCGACATTCAGAAATTATGAATTCCGCAGTGAACCTCATTTCGGAGGCCGGACTGTCTTTAACTATACGACAGATTTCCTGCACTTCAGTTTTGGCGGAGAAGCACAAAAAGGGTTTTTTCAAACGCAGGACTATGGGAATAAAAATGGTTCGCCTGATACACTGCAGACGAATGATAATATCAACACCTGGACCTATACACTCTTTGCACAGGCCGATGTTTTTTTCGGCAAGGGATGGCAGGCTTCCGCAGGACTTAGTTACAATAATTCATTTATTGGTATAGACCGGATCTCCGTTCCCGGATTTGTTCCCAGAAATAAAACATTCAGCAATGAACTCGCACCACGCATAGCGATTTCAAAAAAGATCACCCCCGATATATTATTATACGCCAGTGTATCGAAAGGATTTTCACCACCCGCCGTGGCAGAAGTCCTGCCATCCACCGGAAGCATCAACACCGATCTTCAGCCGGAAAACGGGATCAGTTATGAAACCGGATTAAAATCCAGTTTTTTCAATCAGCGCTTATATGTAGAAGTGATTGCTTTTTATTTTGAATTGCAGCATGCGATCGTGGTGCGTAAAGATTCCAGTAATGCCGATTACTATACGAATGCCGGCTCCACGACGCAAAAAGGAATTGAATCACAATTGTCTTACCAGTTACTTCCATCTGAATTCGGACTGATCAACAGTGCACGGATCTGGGCTTCTTATACGCTGGATAATTTTACGTACGGAGATTTTAAAAAGAATGCCATTGATTATGATGGTATGCATTTACCCGGTGTCGCCAACAATACTTTTACAGGAGGGGTGGATTTGAACAGTCGCCCCGGTATTTATCTGCACCTCACCTATTATTATTGCGATAAGATGCCGTTGAATGATGCAAACTCGGCTTATTCCGGCGCTTACCAGTTATTCGGTGGAAGGATCGGTTATTCCACAATGGTTAAAAAATTAAACCTGAGTGTTTTTACGGGGGTTGACAATGCCTTCAATGCGAAATACAGTCTGGGCAATGATATCAATGCTGCCGGCGGCCGGTATTATAATGCAGCCGCCACAGCGAATTATTTTGTCGGTATCACTATAAACTTTAACCGCACAAATAAAAATTAAAAATCCCCGGGTTCTTCTCAAACACTCCTTTACATTTGCAGCGTCTGGTCCCCGCCTCGGCGGGGTTAAAAGGGAAGTCCGGTGTAATACCGGCGCTATCCCCGTAGCTGTGAATTTCATCTGTTCCGCCAAATACGGAATCGAATTGTTTACACTGCAGCCACTGTCCTGCCTGAGGCGGGATGGGAAGGCCGTAAACAGGAAATAAGCCAGAAGACCTGCCAGATACAATATTTATCACTGAGCTTTCGGGTGAAAGGCCGGAGATGCGGGCACTGCTTGCACTTTGAAGCGACCCCATTTCTACTTTTTTCATTGATTCGAAAGCTTATTCTTCTTAACAAAACAATTAAAACGAAGAATGAGCATGAAAAAGATTTTTTTCTCCTTCCTTTTTTCAGTGGCCACATTACAAATGCAGGCCCAAAGTGATTCTCTTAAAATCAAAGGACTAAACCCCGTTGTGGTGACCGCTTCCAAAACGGACATTAAGCAATCACAAACAGGAAAGATCGTCACCGTGCTGGATGCGGAAACGATCAGGCAAAATGCCGGACGAACCCTGCCGGAATTACTGAACATGCAGACCAGCTTCATGATGGTTGGAAGTAATAATTCCATGGGCACCAACGTGGAGAATTATTTTCGCGGTTCACCCTCCGGAAACCTGCTGATTGTAATTGATGGCGTTCCTGTTACTGATCCATCCCAGATAAGTAATTCTTTTGATCTCAACAGCATTCCACTCGAACAAATTGACCGGATTGAAATTCTGAAAGGAGGCCAGTCTACCATCTGGGGAAGTGATGCGGTCTCCGGCGTGGTTCAGATTTTTTTAAAGGAAGCAGCTTCCAAACCATTGGCTGTGCATGGAAGTTTCAGTTATGGTACCTATAACAGCCTGCGAACAGGCGTGGGCGCTGACGGAACCATCCATAAATTTTCTTACCGGGTTCAGTACAACTACCAGGAATCCAAAGGCTTTTCTTCTGCTTTCGACAGCACGGGAAATAAAGGAGTTAATAAATTTGACAATGATAACTTTTCACAAAATAACCTGGAAGCAGAATTAAAATATTCCATTTCAAAATATTTCAGTGTTAAATTTCTCGGTACGCTGAGCGATTATCATTATGATCTGGATGCCGGTGCTTATACAGATGATAAAGATTATACAGGTAAGAATAAAAACAATCTCGGAACGATCAGCATAAATTATCATCGCAGCCAGCTTACCTGGAATACGCTTATCAGTTATCAAAAAGCGGAAAGGTATTTTACAGACGACAGCCTGGATATTCCAAACCCCTATTCCTATTATTCCCATGGCGGGTATACCGCTTCGAATATAACTGCAGAGTCCTATGTCAATTTTCGTTTTTATAAAAATATGCAGCTGGTCGGGGGGCTTCAGTATATGTATCAGAAAACGGATCAGCAATATACCAGCCAGGGTAGTTTTGGTCCCTATACAGAATCACTAAGCAGTGACAGTGCGCATATTTATCAGGTGGCAGGATATGCATCTTACCTGATCACCAATCTGGCGGGCTTTGATTTTGAAGCCGGTATCCGGGCGAACCACCATTCCATGTATGGAAATAATTTTACTTATACATTAAATCCTTCCTACCATATCAATCAATACCTGAAAGCGTTTTTTAATATCTCCTCTGCTTATAAAATCCCTTCCCTTTATCAGCTTTTCAGTGAATACGGAAATAAGGATTTAAAACCCGAAAGCAGTACAACATTTGAACTGGGTGCACAGGTTGAAACCAGTTCCGGATCCATGATCCGGGTCGCAGGTTTTATCCGGGATACCCGTGACCTGATTGTTTTTTATACAGATCCGGTTACCTATTCGTCAGAATATGTCAACCAGGATTCCCAGCATGATGATGGATTCGAGCTGGAGGCAAACCTCCGGTTAGGAAAATCCGTTTACTGGATGAATAATCTGAGTTATGTAGATGGAACGGGCAACCAGGCTGGTGTTAAAACCAGTAATTTATACCGTCGTCCGAAATTTATTGTGAATACGCGGTTGAACTGGCAAGCTTCATCGCAACTGATACTGGCGCCATCTTTCCGGTTTGTCGGTTCCCGTCAGCCAGGCACCTATGATATCGGTCCCAACCCGATGCCCTCCTATTATAATATCGATTTTTTCAGCTCCTTTCAGTTGAAACAATTGAGGTTATTCGCGAATTTTCAGAATATCACCAATCAACAGTACTTCGATATTTATGGATACAACAGCAAACGGTTTAATATGATGGTGGGTGTGGACCTGAGTTTCTAAAATGATTCAAATACCTTTGTGCCGGATTTAAAGCAACCTCAACTACCAAACATGCAGCAACCAGGATTCAACGAGTTTCTGACCGTGACTTTCACCCTGTTTGCCGTTATTGATATTGTCGGTTCCATACCACTGCTTTTATCGCTGAAGAAACAGATGGGTGGCATTCAGGAAGTCAAAGCCACTTTAATTTCCGGCGGACTGATGATCCTGTTTTTATTCCTCGGTGAACCCCTGTTACACATACTGGGGGTGGAAACGCATTCTTTTGCAGTTGCCGGATCCATCATCATATTCATCCTTGGAATAGAAATGGTTTTGGGGATCGAATTATTCAAAAGTGATAAGGATTCCAAATCGTCCCTGGTGGTTCCCATTGCATTCCCATTAATTGCCGGATCCGGCACACTGACAACCATTATTTCCCTGAAGGCAAATTATAGTGAAAGTCTGCTATTGATTGCCATCCTGCTCAACCTGATCGTCGTATATATCGTTTTGAAATCCCTCGATCTGATTGAACGAATGCTCGGTCCCGGCGGAATGGTCGCCATACGTAAATTTTTTGGCGTAATATTGCTGGCCATTGCCATAAAAATCTTCAGCAGTAATGTACCCGGATTGATAAAATAG
>Ga0080027_10000136_pt1 | contig 32197 bp, 27 predicted proteins | sample OrgsoiDNA2013046_FD_70962 | JGI IMG/M metagenome (GOLD analysis project Ga0080027, IMG submission 70962) | Permafrost soil microbial communities from the Arctic, to analyse light accelerated degradation of dissolved organic matter (DOM) -... | ecosystem: Environmental > Terrestrial > Soil >... | reverse complement strand
AGAATGGGCGCGATGATTGCCTGCCAGGGAAGAAAACGCGGCACTGGTTCCCTGCCTTCACCATTCAGCACAAAGGCCGCCCAGAATTTTGGATGACTGAGTTCACCGCCGGCATGCAGGAACTCAAGCTTGGTCAGGCGCAACGCTTCAGCTTTGGTCTTATGTTTTTTCAACAGATAGTAATAAAACTGCTGCATGAATACAGACGTTGGCTGGTCTGGGACGCGCCAAAGCGTGGTCAAAGCAGAACGTGATCCTGCCGCAAGCAGCGCACGACTGAAAGCCTGTACACCTTCGCCTGGTTGAAGACGTCCACGCTCAGTATCACAGGCGGAAAGAGTGGCCAGGCTGACGCCGCGCAGATCGAGATCGTAAAGCTCTTTAAGGAAGAGATAGTTATTGGGTTCGCCGGGCTGGTCAGGAGAAAACAAAAGTCGCGATCGCTCAGGATTGTCCATGTCAGCAATGGCATGAGTGCTCACATGAAGCAGGGCCGCACGTGATCCGGAATATTGTGTGAAATCCGGCTTGCGGTCGGAGTCGCGGAGATAGAGACGGGCTCGCCCGGCGCTCATGCTGGCAATGCCGCGGATTTCTTCGCCGGAACTCGGCAAAGCCGTCAACGCGTTTGGACTATCTAGATTGCGCGAGGCAAGCACCGAGCTTTCGCCGTTGCCCACGACAGATGGATCGCCAAAGGCGACTAATTGGTTCTGCCACGGAAGACCAACCGCGCGACTTTGCTGCAAGGCGCCGCGTAATAGAAGGACAGCGCTGGGGAGATAACTGAACTCATGGTGCTCAATGAGCGGCTCTCCGGAATCTGATGGAGCAAGTTCAAGCGGCATCATGCTGAGGAATCCGTCAGGCACAACCAGCAGATGCACATAGTTTTTTCCGCGGAAAGGAGCAATACCATCCGGCAGAAGCGCAGCCAGCTTCTTGAAACCAGCATGCCAGTCGTCGCCCAGATTTTCTGGCAGGCCGGAAACCATGCGGGCGAAGCTGTCCATGTCGTCGGCAGAAAAGTTTTTCTGCGCGATGCCGCTGGAATCGCGTGTGATCCAGACCGCGGCGATTGCCTCGGGTCCCGTCCAGAATTCGATCAGCGCGGTCCGGCCGTCCAAACGTTTCTGCAAAGATGCCAGAGTGAGCGAACCGGGAGTTACACCGGCATTAAAGAACCTGTCCTGAAAAACACGCGCACGGCTGCGTTCCATGAATTCCAACGCCGCCGGGGCATCGTTTCGTTCCAGCAGCAGCTTGATCAGCGCGTCGTAGACGTCGCGCTTGTCGGCGAGGAAGTCGGATTTCTGCGAGAGCTGCAGCTTGGAGCGCAGGCTCTCAATCTTGTTGATGGCGTCACGGAATTTGTTTTCAGCTTCTTCGCGCTGTCCATCCTTCAGCGCGATACGACCCAGCGCATACAGCGCCTTCCACTGTTCTTCCACGGTGCCGAGCTGAACGGCAAGAGACAGCGCTGTCTCAAATTCTTTCTTAGCATCGGCGGAGCGCCCCATGCGGCGCAGCGTTTCTCCCTGATAAAGAAGAGCCTGCATAGATTCACGCTGGTTCTTGCTGGCTTCAGCGAGCTTTCTGGCCTGATCAAATGTTTTCAGCGCCTCGCCAAGCTTGCCAAGATCCAGCACCTGTGCGATGCCGATGTTTTTCAGCACGCCCAGTTCACCATCAATATCTTTCTGCTGGCTGTAGAACCTTTCGGCGTCGTGATAATTCTTGATGGCTTCTTCAATGTCACCCATGCGACGGTAAAGAACACCCAGATTGGCAAGCACATGCGCTATCTCGCGCGGCGTGAGATCGTGGGCTCCATCCAGCGCAGAGTGATAGACGTTGACGGCTCGCTGATCATTTCCCAGGCGCTGGTAGAGCGTAGCCAGATTCAATCGGGTAATGGAACGCCAGGGTTGCGCCCATCCCTCCTCGCTGGCTTTCTCAACCACGGTGGCGGCGTTATCGTATGCCTTGAACGCCTCAGAATATCTGGCTTCGTAGTAATAGACGTTTCCGAGATTATTCAGAACAAGAACAATGTTACGGCCGTCATTGGCCTGGTGGGCAAGCTTAAGCGCCTCCTCCAGAGCTTCGCCGGCTTCGGAATATTTCCCGTTGTTTGAATAGGCCAGGCCTTCATCATTCAACGCCTGGGCTTCGCAGGAAATGTTTTTTAATTTGCGGCAGACAACAGCGCTTTCGCGCGCCATTTCAACCGCACGATCATATTGACCGGCATTGTTGGCGATATCGCCCAGATAATTCAGGACGTGCGTCAACTCCTGCGAAGCGCCAAGTGGACGTAATTGGACCAGCAGAGCATCGAACATTTTGCGCGCTTCGTCCACGTTACCGTCGGCCTTGAGTTTGATGGCGCGAGCTATTCGCGACGCAACTTCAGACCCAACCGCGGATTGAGACCACATGCGGGCGGGGCTGATCAGCATCACAGCCAAGGCAAGCAGGATTCCGAACTGAAACGTTTTAGTCACGAAAGAAATCAGTATAGGCGAGGTAGCTTGATTCAGCGGAATCGATAGAACTAACGAACCAGAAATTCCAACGCTTCATGAACAGCAGGAAGGAGCGTGACCAGGCAAACAATATATGTGACAACAACCAGGGCAAGGGCCATAAACATTCTACGTTTGGGGGTGCCTGATTCCGGCACCGCGATGGATCCGCGTTCCAGAAGATCGCGCAGATGTGCTGCGCGAGTCAAAGTGGCAGAACTGCATCCGCAAGGAACCAGGTGCGAAGCTGCAACGCTGCTTGAAAGACCGCTCGCACCGCCCAGAGAAAGCCTGCTCACCTTTATTAAGGCAGACGAAAGTTCCAGTGCGGACGCTCCGTGCGCCAGGGCGCTTTCATCGGCTGCAACTTCAGATGCGCGAAGCCATGCGTCGCCAGTGGGTTGAAGTCTGTGCAACCATGCTGGCGGTGCCACTATCTTCATCAGGACTTGTTTCAGATTGTCGAGTGATCGCACGTGGGCAATTTCATGCGACAATGCCGCTGACAATTCTTCTTCTGTTAACGCATCAGCAACAGCGCTGGAAACGTAGATGCGCGGCTTGAAAACACCCGTTACTGCCAGCAGAGATTTCTGTGTATCGATCCGGTAAAGTGGAACTGATTGGAGGGTTAGTGGTTGCGAATGCTTCTCCCATTCCCGCTGCATGAAGCAGGTCGTGCGCCACATGCGCAGTCCGCGAAATGCCATCAGCGCCAACACGGCACATCCGAGGCAAGCTAGAAAAACCAACGGAACATTGATCATCTCTTTTGTGGCAGGTGGCTCAAACTTCATGAAAGCGGGAAGAGCCAGCCCAAAACTCACTGCCACAGCCAGTGAAAAAGGAAGCAGGCGAAAGGCCAGTAAGGCATTGGCCGCGGTGCGCGCATTGGCTTGTTCCAGTTCGCGTTCCAGCAGGCGCGCCAAAGGCAGGGACAATACAGAAGAGAACGAAAGCACCAGAAACATTACTGTCAGACACAAGGTGAGGCAAAGGAGATAGAACATGGTTACTACTCCTTGCGACGGAGAGCCCGCCGCTTTGCCTTAACCATTTCGTCCAGGCGGTCAAGCATCTTGCAATCGTCCTCGCTGATTTTTTCCACGAAGCACGAGAGCACTGCATCACGGTCCTTGTTTTCGCGCAACACCATGCCTAACAAGTGACCAGTAAGCTGCTCCTGATATTCCTGCAGCGTACACGCGGGAACGTAAAAGAATGCCTTACCCTGTTTGCGACGCTGGAGCAGACCTTTCTTATACAACCGGTCCAGGGTTGTCATAATGGTGGTGTAAGCCAGTCTGCCGTCTAGTTCCTCATGCAGGTCACGCACACTAATTTCACCGCGCGCCCATATGCGGTCCATCACTTCAGTCTCAAGGCTGCCAAGCTGGGTTAGAGATGCCTTGGGAAGTCCGGATTCTCGTTTAAGCCACATAGATTTTCTGAATCTGTTTCTCGCGGATACTTTACCAGAATCGAGGGTGGAAAAGCTGCATTCTTATTTCGCGCCACGCAGAGATGCTAGGTATTTCTTTCGTGCGCTTTGAGTTCTTTGGCATGCGAAAAAGCCAGGAATCTGCTCCTGAGCTTTCGCACCGCGCCGGTCAGTTTTCCTATCAGGTGACATTTGGCTGCGGCCCACACCACGGCATAGTCAAAGATCAAAGGAGAGAAGTTTCCATCGGTATCCACCAGGTGATATTCGCAGATGTTGACCCTGGGAATGGCGAAAGGATTTGTGCTGCTCGTCCACACGCCAGGCGATTGGTTCACAAAAGCGCGCTTGTAGCCGGCAAGAGCTACCAGCTTTCGCGTTTCATGAGACGAATCGCCATTTGGATAAGCAAAGACTTCGCACGAACATCCCAACCGTTGTTCAATCAGTTCGCGCGACGAGCCAATTTCCTCCTTCGCCTGAGCTAGAGAAATACGTGTAAGGATTTCATGCGTGCTGGTATGTGATCCAAAGACCACGCCGCCGGCCTTAAGTTCGTCAATCTGCTCCCACGTCATGGTGCGATCCACTTCCCGGCAGATTTTAGTCCCTGCGTCGTCCTGAGTAATGCGACTGATCACCCGTTTGCGTTCCTGTGAAGGCAGGCTCTTGAGCCGCTCAATCATCTGCTCAATATTACGTTGGCGTTCTCCCGAATCAACGTCAAGGCCAAGGCCAAGTCCAAGGACTGATGCGGCCTGCTCCGGCCAGAACGGAAGGACCGAACCAATCTTTTTCGCCACAATAAAGATTGTCAGCGCCGCCTTGTGCCGGAGTGCAATGGGAAACGCTTCCGTAGCGTTATCACACCATCCGTCATCAAACGTAACTGCCACTTTGAGTCTGCCGTTGCTCGTCCATTGGGGATCGTGCCCAGCGTTTACGATTTCCAGATTCTGCGCCGCGTAGGAAAGAAAATCATCAAAGGTGCGGCTGCGCACAATCATGCCAATCAGTGACGCGGTACCTTCCAACCCAGCATCATTCAACACACGATGAAAAGTCAGGACCACAGTGCCTTCGCGCCTGACCCAGCGCTTCGCCAGCCAGAGCACACCGGAGGCACGCAAAAATCCGGCCCACAGGCTCTTGCCAAGCGCTCGGATTGGACGGGATGTAAAAGGACGCTGCAGCATTCTAATCTCTAGTTTGTTTCCTGGTCGATCAAATCACCCTGAGGCCGCGACGCCGGAATTCCAGAGCCTCTTCGCGTTTCGGAAAAGTAAAATAGGTTCCCTGTTCATGGTCCAGCTTAATGGGAACAGCTTCATTGTTTGCCAGGCTGCGCAGCACCTTGGCCATGCAGTGTGCGCCGTATCGTTTGGACTGACGGATCAGGTTGTGCAGCGACTCTCCCGTCCTGACCGGACACATCTCCTGCAACAATGCGTCGCCTTCATCCACCTTTGCGGCCATGTAATGAATGGTGACCCCCAGTTGGGCTTCACCGTAATAGAGTTGCCAGAATGTAGGCATCATTCCCTTATAACGTGGCAGGGGCGCATGATGGATGTTGATGCAGCCACGCGGCGGAACGCTCAATAGCTTTTCCTTCAGGATGTACGGGCATGCCACGGAAACCATCAGATCAGGCGCGCGAAGGGCCATCGCGTTGACGAACTCAGCATCATTCGGATTAGCTACGGTTTCATATGGAATGCCGTATGCTTTGGCCAACTGTGCAATCGAATAGAATTTCTTATTCGAGCGAGCACGCGGCAATCCAGCCAGCAGCTTGGCTAAACCAGCTTGCGCCACCAGTCTGATCAGACCAAACGTTCCATAGAGCCAGAGCAGTTCGCGCAGCAACTGCACGCGTGAGCGTTTGCCCATGGCACGGCAGCAGGAAATTCTGGTGATCTCAAACTGCCCGGCGTAGTTGCCGAGAAGCTCTTCAAAAAATGGCAGGATATAAAGCGAATCTTCCTGCGTAAGAAATTCAATCTTCATCTGCGTGCCCTCACGGTCTGCCACGTGACATATTTCTTCCCTCTACTTAACTCGATCATGCTGAACAGCGCTGCCGCGTTCAGGGTGCAAAAGAAAAGCGGAATTCCCATCGGCTTCCATGCCCGATGGAGCGGCAACACCATGTTCAGGAGAGCCGCGGCATAGAAAGCCAGCTGTGCCGCCATTAAGGTGCGGAAGACTGGGCTATCGAGCAGGAAGAGATTGCTGACAAAAATGGCGACGAGAAACAGGGGCACCATCCAGCGCAGGACCTTGTGCGACCAGAGTTGAAACGCCGGCCACGCAAATTTCCATGGCTTCAGCACGTCAGACACGCTCAGCAGTCCACGCATGGCGCGCGTTACCACACGCACGCGCATGGAAAACTCCTCTTTGGTTGACTTGGTCGTCTCCTCGTACGCCAGAGCGCGACCTTCAAACAGTACCTTGTAACCTTTTCTGATTACCTGCAACGGCTGCACCAGATCACTAATGATGTCATCCGGCAGGTCTGTGTACGCAACCTTGCGCACGGAGTAAATACACCCGCAGCATCCGGTAATGGTCTGGATCTTTGACTGCATCATCTTGATGAGGTTTTCGTAATTCCAGAATGCTGAGCTTCCCAGCCCGGTGGGCGATTCGTCTTCCGGGTCAAAATACTTGTAGCGTCCGCTTACCGCGCCAACTTTCGGGTCCTGGTAATTTGTGGCCAGGTACGCCAGTGCCTTGGGGTGGTAGATGGCCGTGGCATCTGAGAACACCACCACTTCGCCCCTGGCTTCACGAATACCGAAATTCTGTGCCGATGTCTTCCCTCTTCGCTCTGCCATGCGCACCAGTCGCACGCGGCTATCCGGATATGACTTTACAATTTCGTCAGTCTTATCAGACGAGCAATCTGACAGCACCAGCACTTCCAGCTTGTCTTTGGGATACTCCAGTGCCAGCGTCTGGTTGAGCTTCTCCGCGATGGCATCTTCCTCGTTGTATGCTGCGATCAATACTGAAAGCAGCGGGTAGTGTCCCTGCTCCGGACGCTTGCCGCGAACAAACAATCCGATCAGCGCCAGCAACAGCGGGTATCCGGCATAGACGTAGAGCAGCAGAAACGCCGCCACCGCCATTACGATTTGTGCAATGTGTACTGCCATAACTCTCTCAAACTCCTAGCGGATGCTCACAACTTCTGCCTTCTTCTCTTTTTGAATGGCCACGGTGCTCATCGGAGGCTTGCGCGCGCCGGTGATTTCACTGCGTACTGAGTCTTCCGATTCATGGTCCATGTACATCCGCTGCCACACTTCCACCATCAACAGTGCCCAGATTTTCAAAGCATTGTCGCGGCGATTCTCATGGTGATCACGCACCAGTTTCTGCACCGCTTCCGGACGGAAGATCCCACGCCGCTCCAGGTTCTCCGGCGAAAGGAATTTCTGTATCACTGGACGCAGCTCACCATTGATCCAGTTGGGCAGCGGCGGATTAAATCCCATCTTCTTCTTATTGAGAACTTCCTTCGGCAGCAGGTCAGCCATGGCCTGGCGTGTAATCCACTTGGTTTCCGTGCCGCGTACCTTCATGCGCTCGGGAACGCGCAAAGCGAACTCCAGCAACTTGTAGTCGGTAAATGGCGCGCGAACTTCCAGCGAATTTGCCATGGACATGCGATCAGCATATTCCAGGCAATTTCCGCACAGGAATGACGCTGCATCCACATAGCCCAGCCGGCTCATTGGGTCCAGCTTGGCTCCGCGACGGAAGAATTGGCGCAGGAAGTCTCCGGAATCACGGCCGCTGACTTGAGCTGCAAACTCCGGCGAGTACAGGTCTTTCTTCTCCGCTTCAGAGAAATAGCCGACCCAGTTGATGTACATGTCTTCTTCGTTCTGCCATGCGGATTCGGCAAACTCACGCACGCGACGGAAACCATGACGGCCATCCGTGGCATCACGCATCAGGCCAGACATACGCGAGACCAGACCCTTGGTGATGAACTGCGGCAGGCGGCGATACTTTCTCGCCATCGCAGCGCCCGCGTAGCGAACATATCCGCCAAAGAGCTCGTCACCACCATCGCCTGAGATGGCAACCGTCACGTGCTTGCGCATGAGCTTGGTAATGATGTATTCCAGGATCGCTGTTGGATTTCCAAACGGTTCGTCAAAGTGGCGGACCACCGTGGTCATATATTCAGCGCAGAGTTCGTCGGCTTCCAGAATATGATGGTCAGTGTTGTACTGCTTCGCCACCAGATTGGCTGCGGGCATTTCGTCATAGAACTTGTTGTTGGAAAAGCCGATGGTGAAAGTCTTGACCTGCTCCGCGCTGTTGCGCGCCGCAAGGGCCGTGATGGCGCTGGAATCAAGGCCGCCGCTCAGAAAAAGTCCCAGCGGTACGTCGCTGACCATGCGGATCTTTACCGCTTCTTCCATCAGTGCGCGCGCCTGTTCAATCATCTGGCGCTCGGTCATCTGCAAATCTGAACCGGCTACTTCCGCGGCGTCCCAGTATTTCCATTCCCTGCGCGTGAGTTGGCCATCAGGCGCCGCCACGATCTCCGCAGCCATTCCGGGCCCCATTTTGCGTATGTGCTTGAACGCCGTGGCTGGATACGGGAAATAGAGATACGTCAGGTAATCATGCAAAGCGACGGGATCAGGTTCATTGGATACGCCTGCTTGCAGAAGGGCCTTGATCTCTGACCCAAATACAAACCTGCGTCCATCAAACGAGTAAAACAGCGGCTTCTTGCCCAGATGGTCTGTGGCAACAAGCATCCGATGGTGGCGATTGTCCCAGATGGCAAATGCGAACATGCCGCGCAGGCGGCGCACCACATCGTTTCCCCACTCTTCATACCCATGGATGATTACTTCGGTATCCGTATTCGAGCGGAAACGATGGCCGGCGGCCAGCAGTTCCTTGCGGAGGTCCTGGAAGTTATAGATCTCGCCGTTGAAGGTGATCCAGACGGATTCATCTTCATTGCACATGGGCTGATGGCCGGCTGACGACAGGTCAATAATCGACAGCCTGCGTTGCTGCAGGCTCACCCACAAGGAGCGGTCAGGCAACACAAAATATTTCAGGCCGCCATCATCCGGCCCGCGATGCTTTAACGTCAACCCGCATTTCTCGTCCGCAGGTGAGTTTCCGATTTGTCCAAAAATACCGCACATATCAATTTGCCTTCGTGCCACTCAAATTCTTTAAATGCTCAGGCGTACACAGGTTCTTGTTCTGCTACCTGCTCGTCTTTCTCCAATGGAGTGTGCAATTCACTTGCCTTTGCTGCTTTTTCATCCACAATGATCTGCGCCCGCACTACGCACGCCATCATTACCCAGAGATAGCCGTTCACTGAGAGATACAGCCAGCGATCGCCAAAGAAATTCACTACAAACACGCAGGCCATCACCAGGCAGAACGCGAGCCCCAGGGATTTCAGGAAAGGATCCTCAGCCGTACGGAAAAGCCGGTAACCAAGGCGGGACATCTTCATCAACAGCCACAGGAAGAACACCAGCCCGACCAAGCCGGTCTCTACCATGACCTTCAGGAAGTAGTTGTGCGTGTCTCTATAGATGGTTACGCGGTGCAGCCACTTGTATGTGTCAAAGCCAATGCCCACAACGGGACCCTGCTGGAAGAGGTCCATGGCGTCATTCCAGATGATCACGCGGTCCTGGGCTGACGTATCCAGCGTCTGCTCATTCTTGTCATAGGTCATCAGAATGCGTTCCTGGACCGATACGGGTACCAGGCTTTGCCAACTGATGAGAAACGCCACCAGCGCCACCAGCACCCAGCGCTGCTTTAATAGGCCAAGGATCAGTGCGCCGAACAGGATGCCGGCATATGCTTCTCGCGAAAAGGAAAACAGCAGACAGTATCCGCTGAATACCAGCAGTCCCCAGGCGGCCAGCTTCCAGCTCTTCTTTAAGTACGCCGCCAGGCCCATGATGAATAGCATGAGCTCGGCTTCAAAAGTTGCAACTCCGTTCACACCTGCATAACCAAGAGGACCGCCGTCGCGAACTTCGTAGGAGAAATGCGAGAGGTCGCGGCCGCTCATGGTGCCGTAGAAGCCTTTGTCCACCACAAAGACGGCAACACACATCAGCAGGACTACGATCTTGATCTGCTTCACGTCCTTGATGGTGCTGGCGATAATGGCAAACAGGATGAACAACACCATGTAGTTCTTCCAGTCAGAGAACCTGGGATCGCCAATGTCCAGCGGCAAGGCTGAATTCAGGAAGAACGCGCCGCGCCAGAGCTGTATGTAACAGAAGACCCCATAGGCGACCAGAATGCGGTTCAGCGGATTTTGCACAAACTTGAATCCGCCTTTGACAATAGCGCCCAACACCACGCCCAGCAGCAGGATGTCCACCATTTTGTTACCCAGTGGAAGCTCAATCAGCTTGTCACGAAGGGTCTGTAGCGGCATCAACGGAATCAGGAAATAGAGGCCAATCTGTGGCTTCCAGAAGACGGAGAGTGCAAATGCCGCCGCGGCGCACAGCCAGAGCGCCATCGGTACGTATGATTCGAGGCCTAAATGCATGACACCGTCTCTCTGCTTCCATTGATGTCAGGGTTCTCAGACAACACATGGTTGACCTCAACAGGGTTCCCGTCCGGCGCGCTTGCTGTGGCAGCTCCGGACTCAAGCGTCCTTTTTCTGCTCTGCCACATACCCTGAGCGATGGTTCGTGCCTGCCGCGACCACGTCCGTACACGCGCGTCGGTGAGCCACAGGATCAGCGCGTAGGACGACATGATGAATAGTGCGCGGGCCAACGCGTTCAAAACCGGCGAAGCCATATGGACAAGCGTTCCCAGCCAGGTTACACAGATTCCAATTGCGACATAGCGGGCGAAGGCGATGGTCTCAATCTTGAACGGCAGCACGCCCAGTGATTGGTATGCCAGGAAAACCACAATGGCAGCGTAGCTGATGGTGGTGGCAATTGCCGCGCCAACCAGACCAACCCTCGGCAACAACAAAATGTTCAAAACGATGTTGAGAATACTCGCGCCCAGCGTTGCTGTGGCGATCTTGGACGCTTTCTTGTGAATCAACAGACCAGGCCGGAAGAAAATGGTGACAGCTGACAGAACCAGCCCGATCACCAGATACGGCAGCAGCGCGTGGGCCTGGGCGAACTTCTTTGACGCCAGTAGAACCACTACATCGCGCGACGTCACAATCGCCACCGAAACCACGCCAACAGCGATCAGCATGAACTGGTCCAGACTGCGACTCAGGAATTCCTGGGTCGCCTTCTTCCCTTCTGAAGCCCACACCTTCATGCAGATGGGAAACAACGCCAGTTGCAGGGGAGCCATCAGTATGTCCTGTAAATAAGTGGCTATGCCGTAGGCGGCAGCATAGAAGCCGAGGGCCTGCGCACCTAAATAGTGCTGTACGAAAAATCTATCGCCAGAGTCCAGCACCACCCATGCAATCTCCGCTGTCATCAAGGGAAAGGAGAATGACATGGCCTCACGAAAGAACCTGAAATCAATCTTGCGGGGTGAAAGCAACCCGCGCTTCTTGAGTACTGGCATGTATTGCACCAGCACAAGCGCTTCCACCACCACCATCCCCAGAATGAAAGCAAAGATGCTTTTCTTCCAGAAGAACAGGAGCAGGCAGATCACGGTAATGACCGTTGCCTTCTGGAGAATGTCCACGCCGTTAAACAGTTTGGTCTTATTCTCCATCTGCATGAGATTGTTCTGCATGGAGCGCAAGGCGCGAATGGTGACCAGCGCACATGCCAGAGTCAGTGCACCCGTGGCCGTGATGCCCAGGAACTTTGCTGAGCCCAGTGGCACTGAAACCAGAAACAGCGAGCACAACACGATTGAAATGGCTCCGGTTCCAAAGAAAAGCGTTGAATAGTAACGCGGCAACGCATCCGGATCGGGAGAATTGGCGCATTCGGGATAGTAGCGCTGCACAGCGTGCTGGAAACCGAACTTGGAAATGACCGTCAACAGGAGAACACTATTGATGATCAGGTTCATCACGCCGTAATCGGAAACTGAAAATACGCGCGTGAACAGCGGAAAGGAAACGAACCCAAGCATCATCACTGCCACGCGGCCGCCCAGGTAGTGTGATGAATGCTTATACAGTGTTTTTAATGCGCTCATGAGTTCGTTTCCCGGTCCCCATCGATCTGTTCGTAATGCTCACTGGCCAATACTGCCTTGCTCATCATGTCTGCTAAAGCAGCGGATGCAGCCTGGTGTAGATGACAAATTCAATCGCACACCCAGCCACCGTGAAGAGCACAGCCAGCAGGGCGAAGCGCAACGACCTCCGGCGGTCATTGGCTGAATCCAGCCTGGGGACCGCGGTGAGCACATGCACGTGCGCCGGAAGCAATTCTTTCAGGTCACGCTCCATCTTCATGGTGTCATTGGTCATGTCCTTGCCATGAGCCACGCCCACGGAGAGGGCGAGCGCACCAAAGAACGCGCCCAGCAGTAACAACTGGCGACGCGGCTTAAACGGCTTCTCCGGCACTTGGGCTTTATCCAGAATGGTGAAATGTTCTGACTGTTGTTTGCGCTCCATATCGGCGGCCATACCAGCCGAGAAAGTCTTGTCCAGCAGCGACTGATAGTGTTCTTTGGAAACACTGTAATTGCGCGCCAGCTCCGCCATCTGTTGTTCACGAACGGGAACTGCGTCAACCTTTGTGCGATAGGAAGTTATTTGCGCGGTGATGCGTTTCTGTTCTTCGTTTAAGCGCTTCGATTCGCGGTCCAGCAGTTGCAACCGGACGGCGATCACCGAGTTTTCATTTGAGTCAGAGGTTACCGGCGGATCAGGCGGAAGCGCCTTAATCTGCTCTTCAACGCGAGCCAAACGGGCTGCTGCATCCTTCACTTCAGGGTGCGCGGTGGTGTAGCGGCGTTGCAGATCGAGCAGATTGCTCTTCAATTCACGACGCTCAGCTTCCAGACGTCCGCGCTCTGTGACGGGCGTGGCTTTGACCACTGATCCGTTGGTTGCAGATGGATCCATTCCGCGCATGAGCAATGTGCGTTCCACTTCCATGCGGTTCTGTGAATCAACGTTGGCCTGGAACTGGGTCTGCAACTGGGCCAGGGCCTGGAGGTTTCCCTGCTGCTGTTCCGGCATTTCACCCAGGTGGCTCATCTTGAAGGCGCTGACTTTCTTTTCCTGTTCTTCCAGGTTCAGTTTTGCTTCCTTCAACTGCGCGTCCAGAAATTCTGTGGTGTCCTGGGCCTGTTGTTCGCGGTTCTTGTTGTTCCACTCAATGAAGCTGGCAGCCAGCTGGTTGGCCACGGACGCCACCTGGTCCGCCTTGCTGCCTTCATAGTCAATGGTGAAAGCGCTGAGGCCGGAGGACGAGCCCTGCTTAACCGTGATGTTAATGTCCTTGCGCATCTTATCGATGATCTCTTCACGCGAGCTCTTGCCCTGCAGCTCAGGATAGAGGTGCATATCGTCGATGATCTGCTGCAGGCGCGTGGAGCTTAGCACCTGCTGCGTGATGGTGGTGAGACGCTGGCCGGGATCAGAGCTGATGGTGGGGCTTACGTATTTCTCGGGAATCTTCTGTGGATCCACCAGGATCGTCGTGGACGCCTTGTAGTGGTCCGGCATCATGAAGATCAGTGTGGCTCCCACCAGCGAGAAGAAGACCGTGCCCAGGTAAATCATGCCGCGATAATGCTTGATCGTGGCCCACAGGGCTGAAATCTGCTCCACCATTCCGTTGCTTGTTGCCTGGTTCATTTTGTTGCTCTCCGCCTGGTCCAGTTAAAAGCGCCTGTTGTTTGAACGTAGCCGCTGTAAAAAAACAATGCCTCGTGCTTAAAAATGAATGGCCATTGGATACCAATCGAGTGACACCACCGCAAAACTGACATTGCCGGCCACAAGTGCGCCGCCGTTGCCGCGGAACGTTCTATAGCCGCCGGAAAGTCCCAATGCCCGGGTCAACCTCAGGTGTGCGCGTGGTGAAACGAAATATCCGCGATACTGCGTGGCGCTGCCCGGCAGAAGTTCGCCACGAATCACGCCTGCATCGGTCGTGAGGGTTAGCCGCCTGATGTCCTTGGAGTAACCGACGGTGGCGTTATCTTCCCAGTGTCCGTCTACGCGGAAGGCTGAGGTGAATACGCGATTGGCGCTGGCATAGAGCCTGTCACCATTGTGGAATGTTCCCACCACGTTGCCGCTGAAGTTGGCGTTCTGCTGGCCGCCGCAGGCGTTGGAGTTTCTCTGCGGACCGCCCTGGACATCAAAGCCCACGGCGTGCGTGACCTTTACGGAAACGCCGACACCACCGCCGAAAGTGTTGCAGGCAGGGCCATTCAGCATGGTTTCTGACGTTCCATAGGCCTTCAAAGCCACACGGCTGGAAACCGTACGCGCATAGTCAATCTTCGCGCCGACTGCATTGGAATGGCTGCCGGAAGAGCCGACGGCCGCTGGATCGCCTTCAATGCCGGTGTAAGTATGTGTGAGCGTGAAGCCAATGGCGTCGCGCGAACTGAGAAGATACGCGGCACGCGCAGCGCCCTCTGAGAACAAAACATTCTTGGTGCGAAGCAGCACAGCCGCGCTGGCATCGGCAACCGGCGTGGTCTGTATCACGACGTACGTCAAGGGCGCCTGGAATCGCGCTGATTCTGATCCGTAGCTGCCGCTTTCTGAAAGCTGCCATGACCAGCGACGGGAAAACGCGCCATCCGCCTTCAGCGCGATGGTGTGATAGGCCTGCGGACCACCCGAGCTGGTGTCATTCGGGTTAATCACAGACGTGTACTGCGCCACGTAGCTGCCCGTTTTGGTCGGAACCAGAACAGCAAGATACGGGCTCACAGAGGTGGAATGCAGGCTCTGTGTCCCAACGCCGGCAAAACTGTTGGTGTACACCGACGCAGCTGAAACACCATAAAAGAACTGGCTCCTGAATTCCGAGGCCTTGGATTTGCCCAGAGTTCCCAACACAAATTCGCCGTCCGCACTCTGGCCGCTCATGCTGATGATCTGACCGGTACCGAGAGACACGGCGTATGAATCAGTGTTCGCGCGCACCGGCTCTTCGGGGACCCTGGTCTGGTCGTCCGGCTTATTGGTCTGCTGGTCCTGCGTAGTTGTTGATTGGTCCTGCTTGTTGTCAGATCCGGATTGCGCGGTCGCTGAGGCACCCAGAATCGCGCATCCCAGCACCGCAGCCATCAGGGCCCACTTGTTCAAGATCTTGCTCATGGCACCACCACCGTGTCTCCTGGACGGAGCGAAATGTTCTGATTAGTCTTCTTGCCGGAAATAACTTCCTTGTACTTGAACTTCATGCGTTCCTGTTTTCCGTTCTCAGAACGCAACACAACGATGTCGCCTTTCTTGGCAAAGGGGGTGAGGCCACCCGCCTGGGCGATCAATTGCAGCACCGTGGTTTCCGTGTTCAGCGGATATCCACCCGGCCGCGCTACTTCGCCGGTGATGTAAGCATGCTTGCTGTGGATCTCCATCACCGTAACGGTCACTTGCGGGTTAGTAAGAAATGCTTTGAGCTTTTCACCGATTACCTGCTGGATGGTCAGGGGCGTCATGCCTGCGACTTTCACTTCATTGATCAGCGGCATGGAGATGCTGCCGTCAGTGCGCACAACCACCGTCTGCGAGACTTCCTGTTCCTTCCAGACATTGATCCGCAGCACGTCAGATTCGCCGACGGAATATTCGTCCAGCTTCACATCGGGCAATTTCGCTTTAGCGGTATTTATGTCAGAGACGTTCTCTGCCGGGCGTACCACCGCTGCCGTCTGCTTCTGGGCTGAGAGCGTTCCCAGCAAGCCGATGGAACAGCCAATCAGGATTGCTAATTTCTTCGAAAACATTTTCTTCTCCACTTTCGCGTTAACCTTGCGTTCCGGTTAACTTGCGGGTTCTGGTTTACGTTCAGGCGAACAACTCCGCCCACAAACTTTTATTTGGCGCCCTTACCCAGTAACACCACCTTGATGGTCTCGAAGATGATGGCCAGATCCAGGGAAACTGCCAGGTGCTTGATGTAAAACAGGTCCAGTTCCAGCTTGCGCTTGGCGTCTGCCACGGTGGAACCGTATTGGTATTTCACCTGCGCCCAGCCGGTAACTCCCGGACGCACCGAATGCCGCTGCGCAAAGAAGGGCAGCTGCTGTTCCAGCATTTCGCAGAAGTACGGCTGCTCAGGACGCGGTCCGACCAGGCTCATTTCACCGTGCAGGATGTTGAAGAACTGCGGCAGCTCATCAAAGCGGTATTTGCGAATGATGTTGCCCACGCGCGTGATGCGGCTGTCACCATCCGTGGCCCAGCTAGGACCACCCTTTTCGGAATCCTGCCGCATGGAGCGGAATTTCAGGATTTCAAATACTTCTCCGTTCAAGCCAACACGCTTCTGACGGAACATAATTGGCTTGCCTGACTCAAGCAGGATGGCCAGCGCCACTACGGCCATGATCGGCAGCGTGAGCAGAATTCCAATCAGTGAAGCAACGATGTCAATGGCGCGTTTAGTGGCCAGCAGCAATCTGGACTTGCTGAAGCCGTCAGAAAAAATCAGCCAGCTGGGTGAGAGGCGTTCCAGAGGAATGCGTCCGCTGATCCGCTCAAACACGGTGTGGGCGTCTTCCACTTGCACGCCGGCAAACTTGAGGCGCAGCAGTTCGCTGTACGGCATCATGCCGCGCTTTTCTTTCAGCGACATCACCACACGATTGATGCCTTTGCTTTTAACGAACTCAGAGAGGTCATTGATTCCACCGATGATTCCCGGATTCACCAGTGACATACCGATGTTCTCGCCCTTTTCGTCGAGAAACCCCAGGACCTTCAAGTTGAGCTCCGGCCGCGCGCAGATTTCACGCGTCAGTTCAATTCCGGTGGATCCGGTGCCCACAATTAATACCCTGTCCGGTGAGCGAAGAAAGAAGAAGCCTTCAACTTCCAGAAGCCAGCGCCAGGCAAACACCAGGCTTACGATGGTCGGCACGGCCAGCGCTGCGATTCCACGGCCAAGACTCAGGTCCGGGGCGAGATAATAAATCAGCGATAGTGCGATGCACGCGATACCCAATGCCTGCAGCAATGCCACAAACAGACGCGCCTTGGAGTTCATGCTCTGCAGGTCATACAGATCATTGAAGTAGAGCGCCAGGATGCAGATGAACACCACGACGAGGAAGCGACTAATGGTGTGCCCCCCTGCATATTCCCAATGCGAAGAAAGAAAACGCAGCCATGTGGCAAAGGCGAGCCCGAAGATAATCAACAGAGCTTCACTCCCCACCAGCACCAGAATCTTCGTGGGAATTCTTTGGCCGCCGATCTTAAGCATGTTTCCCTTCGGCCATGGAAATCATGGGTTCAATTTCATCGCTCTCTTCGGTCTTGCTTTCGTCGGCGTGGCCAATCTTGGGCATGGGCAACACTTCCGCCGCACCTTCGCGGACCGGGACAACTGGACGGGCCGGTGAGAGGCCGGCATCGCGAATCTTGTACAAGAGTGCGCGATAGCTGATCTTCAACGTTTCGGCGGCACGTCTACGGTTCCAGTGAGTGTTCTGAAGTACCTTCAGGATCACCTGGCGTTCCAGACGGCGAACGGCCTGCTGCGTAATCTTCTTCAACGGCACCGGCCCATGATCCGGTATATCGAGTTCGAATGATGGCGGCGCCGGCTCCGCCAGATCGTTACTGATACAGGTTTCCGTTCCCAGAATGACGTAGCGCTTCATCATGTTTTCCAGCTGGCGAATGTTGCCCGGCCAGTGGTACGCCTGCAACAGCCGCATCAATGAAGCGGAAATAGGGTTGGCGCGGCGGTTGTACAGCAGGTTGAAGTGGTCGCGGAAGAATTCCACCAGCTCCGGAATGTCTGCGCTTCTTTCCCGCAGCGCTGGGAGTGAAACATTCACAACATTGATGCGGTAATAAAGATCTTCACGGAAATTGCCGGTTTCAATTTCATGCTTCAGGTCGCGGCTGCTGGCACAGATCACGCGCGCTTCTGAATACGTTTCCTCGTGCGCGCCTATGCGACAGAACTTTCCATCCTGAAGTACTTGCAACAGCTTGGACTGTAGCGCCATGCTGAGCTCGCCGATCTCGTCCAGAAACAGCGTGCCGTGGTTAGCCATGGCAATCAGGCCGGGCTTGAAGGTATTGGCTCCGGTGAATGCACCTTTTTCATAGCCAAAGAGTTCGCTTTCCAGCAGCGCGTCAGGAATAGCAGGGCAGTTCACCTTGATGAACGGGCCCTTGGCCAATGATGATTGCCGATGGATCATCTTGGCGATAATCTCTTTTCCCGTGCCGCTCGGTCCCTGAATCAGTACCGGCACATCAGTGGACGCGATCATGGAGAGATCGCGCTTAACCTTCTTCATCGCGTCGGACGTCCCGAATACGGCCGAATCTGGCGGTAACTCAAAACTCTGCTCACCCGGATATTTCATTGCTTTTACGGCTCCATCGTCTAGGCCGGGAGGAAATCACACTCACCTGGCACTGTCCTTATGTGCATGTACAGCACCAAAGATCAGGCTTCCAGCGCGTTGCTTTTACCGCGCCAGTTTTGAGGTAAGAATATGATTTCAAAGGGTTAGTTCAAGGAATGTGATTCAGGCCGTGAAATCCGGGTTTGATCAGCGTTTTCCCCAGTTCCTTTCCCAGTGGGAAAACATTTTCACACTCGGCAACCATGTTTCCCTTAGAAGCCGGCCCGAGGCGTGAGTACAAATGTCAAGTGAAGACCGGAGAGAAATTTGCGGGAAAGGTGCAAAAGAGTGGTCAAGCCTTTAAATACCAGCTCCACGCGCGAGCACGGAATCCTTAAGCATCCACCAAAATATACGCGGATTTTTTTGTGCCTGCGCCATACAGTAGGGCAGCCATGCATGGCCGTAAGGAACGTAGATTCGAACCGGACTGTTCGTCTTTTTTGCCAGGTACAGGACTGAACGGGATGGCAAGCCGAATAGTAATTCGATCTCACCTTTCGCCTGCGATAAAACCATCGCGTCCAGACATTCAGCCGCCAGCCTCGGATCATGGGTCGCAATGGCTAGACCAGTGCATTGCGAGGCGTGCTTCACAAGGTTGAGAAATCCGGCGTGAGGATCAATCTGCGGACCTGAATCGTCCGCCCATTGTCCTTTCACCACCCGAATGCCCAAGCGAAGTTCCGTGGCCCACTCAGCATCACGAAGGCTGCGATGCCAACGACCGGGCAGGGATACGCTCAGTCTGTTCGCGTGGAGATCCAGCTTCTCAACAATTGAGCAGGTCTGATCCACCGTTTCTGGTCCCAGCGAATCAAAGTGGATTCGGGCCTTGGCAAGTCTTGCTTCCGCCAACACCTCATCAAGTAAGTCCAATGAATACGCCAGCGCTGGCAACTTGATGGAGAGATAGCAGTCGCTGTTACGTTGCCGCATGGCTTTGAGTGCGTCAACGTAGGCGTCGGCCACCGATCGGGGCGAGTCATCATCGCCGTCCCAGAATCCCAGGGTGGAAGCAAAGCCGCGCTGCTCCATTTGCGTTGCCACTCGCAAACCGTCAGAAAGTTCAGGGCCGGCAATGTAGGCACGTGCCGCGCGACTCATGATGGGTCCGGCAACGCGGGCGGCGACTTTGCTCAAGGTCATCATTTCTCTTCTGGAGCGCTCTTTTCCGTTGCGCGCGTCGCTTCTGTTTTGGCGATGGCCCTGCGCAAACCCGCACGCACCACGTCAGAGCTTGCGCCCAGCATTCCACGCATACCCGGCGCATAAATACGGAGTGAAACGGCCTCATGCGCGTGTTCCGTCCAAACCTGGTTCCAGGATTCACGAACGCCCATCATCTCGTAGATTTCCAGTCCGCACTCCGTGGCGTGGCGAAGGCTTTCCACCATCAGCAACATGCCGGGTGAGCACCTGGAGTAGGTTTCGTCATAGCCCATCTTCAACAGCCAGAAACGGCGATTGAACTCCACGCCGAACTGGACCGCCACGGTCTTATCACCCACACGCATCATGAGAACGCGGGCAATGCCCTGTTCGGCCGCCATTCTGGCGTAGGTGCGATAGAACCTCTGAATGGCCGGTGAATAGGCCATGGCGCTGCCGGTTCTTCCCTTCCAGTTGCGTGACTCCACCTCGAAAACTTCGTCCATCAGTGCGTCGACGTTCTCGGCATTTGGCCGCTCGATCAGAAAGCTAAGCACTCCCTGCTTCTCCGCCTGGCGACGCGCACGGCGGAGGTCTGACCGGCGTCCGGAATTCAAGTGCTGTTCGGGATCGAGCCAAGTCTGATCCAGTTTTAACCAGGGATGGGCGGGCATGGGCCGCTCAATGCAGATGCGTTTTCCCACGCACGCAGCCTTCACCGCATCACTCATCGGTAGCGCTCCGTAGACATCGCGCAGAAAAATAGACTGGTTAAGTTCGAGGACGGTGATCAACAGCTCTTCGCATGCCGCCTCATCCGCACAGGAAAAAATGGTTGGCTCAAAGAGCTCGTGGCCCAGAGGCAGTAAGCGATTCTCTGCCGCCGGCTGTGAAAAGGCCGCGCAGCCAACCACCTCTCCCGCATAGCGCAGAACCACGATGCATTGGCGGTCTTCAGTAAAGCTTAGAGCGCAGGCCTGTATCCAGCGATACGACTGCATGGGGCACGCGGCAAAGCCATCGAGGTTTGCAAATTCAACGGCGAATGAAGACAGCTCTGAAGCCGTGGATAATATCTCCGACTGATACGGTGATTGGCCCGGTGTTTGAAGGCTGCCGATCCTCCTGGAAATCTGCTTTTGAAACTCCGCTGAGCCCTGTGTACCCATAACATCTGTCCCCACTTAAAAGCGTTTGACTGGTCAAAAATTGCTGCCCGCTCACTCCGGTATTCCCGCGGTCGCGAGCAGGTGTCAGCAAAGCTCGTTGTGCAGCCAGCTTCATGTTCCCGTAACCACTCGTCTATGCAAACGGTTTCACACATGCAGAGAATTCTTAGGCGCTTAAGGCGCGTGCTGCTGTATGCAAAATCGGCAAATTGACATAAACCTTGTCCGCAATGGCTTCTCGTTCAGTCCGTTACACCGTTTCACCATTACGGAAACAATGGGCGCCAATGGATCTGTAATCCGGATCAAGGCGCACAACTCTGAGTTGTGCAATTTTTTTGCCAGAGTGTTCAAGTGGATTCATTGCTTCAGCAGTGTTCAGAAGTAGTTTCGTTCATGCAAAGAAACTCTTCCGAAGTTCCTATGGACAGGAGATTTGGCAATACTGCTCAATGACCGAGCGGGATTTCGAGAGGCGAGCACAAAAGAGGTAAACGACAATATGCAAAAGCTTGCAGAGAAAATGATTTACGCCCACCGCTAGCGCCAGCGATCAACCACATTCCACCAGGCAACTCTCACCCATTCTTCCAGGGCGGTTTTGGCCCATTCACGGTGCCGCCACCAGTGCGGTCCGAAAAGCCTGATATCGCTGGCCGACGCCATGGACCACTGATATTGCGGCAGCTTTTTACGAAATACTGAGAAAGCGCGGGCACTGTGCCAGTCACTGGTGACTAACAGGACTGAATGCGGAGGGGGATTCATTGCCCTGAGGCAGCGGTTAACGTAAATAGTTTCTGCGATGGTGGAGTCTTCGTTGTAAGGACAAACGCTTACATACGGCAGCATTTCTTTGGCGTCTTCCTTCAGGAAATTCGCTGCGTATTCCGTGGGCTTGTGACCGTAGAAGTGCGATTCATCATTGGTATCGAGGAAGAGATGCTTGCCGTATCCGGCGCGCAGAAGTGACATGCCGCGCTCGTAACGCTCGTCAAGGCTGTCACCATCCAGAACAACGATGGCGTCTGCTTTCTGCGGATTGTCACGAATGAGCAGTGAGCCCGCAAAGAAACCGAGAATGCCGAGCATTACAACCGCTGTAAGATAGAAAGTGAGTTTTCGTTTCATCGGTGTCAGATTCAGTAACAACTAGAGCAAAACCAGCAAATGGAAACGCCCTTATGTTACTTTTCAGGCGTGGACTTAAGGTTGATACAGGAGATAACAAGTTCCCGGCAAGTTACGGACTTCCCGCTGGCTCGTCTGGAAAGCCATTGCCTGACAGTGTATGCAAAAGTTTTCAACAGTTCAGGACATTGTGCGCTTATGATAGTTCGCAGACCATCCGTAAGTGCCGCATCCTCATAGGCTTTATCAAAACAGCCATGATTCAGGCGGCGAGCTCGGATTGGCATCTTAAATGCCCTTGTAAGGCGGTATGAATACCTTGGAAACAGTTTTTACGGCACAATTTGACGCACTCAATACTAAATTAGAAAAGCGTACGGCCCGGCTTGGAGTGATCGGCCTGGGATACGTCGGTCTGCCATTGGTTCTGCTCTTCAGCGAACAAAAGTTCAGGGTGACCGGCTTTGATATTGATGAGAAGAAAGTAAAGACCCTCACTGAGGGCGGCTCATACATCGTGCGCATTCCGGGGACTGAGATCCAATCTGCACAGGCCGCAGGTTTCACCCCGACTACAGATTATTCACGCATTTCAGACATGGATGCCATCATCATTGCAGTGCCAACGCCGCTCGATGATCATCATGAACCCGATCTCAGCTTTATTGAGTCCACGGCAAAGTCCATCGCTCCGCACCTGCGTCCGGGACAACTGGTTATCCTGGAAAGCACAACGTATCCCGGCACCACTGAAGAACTGCTGGTACCGATCCTGGAAAATAACCCGCTTGGCCTGAAGGCTGCACGCGGTGAAAGCACTGACGAGGAGACTGATGCCAAGAGCTTCTTTGTGGCCTTCTCTCCGGAACGCGAAGATCCGGGCAATGACACCACTGCCCGCTGTGACATACCAAAAGTTGTGGGCGGCCTGAACCTGGCAGCCACTGAACTTTGCCGTTCGCTTTATGGCACAATCTTCCATCGCACGGTGCCGGTATCAACGCCTGCGGCGGCGGAAATGACCAAGCTGCTGGAGAACATCTACCGCTGCGTGAACATCGCGCTGGTGAATGAACTTAAACTGCTCTGCCTGCGCATGGGCATCGACATCTGGGAAGTGATCGCTGCGGCATCCACCAAGCCTTTCGGCTTCCATCCTTTCTATCCGGGACCGGGCCTGGGCGGACACTGCATTCCGATTGATCCGTTCTACCTTTCCTGGAAGGCGAAGGAATATGACTTCCGCACAAAATTCATTGAACTGGCGGGCGAAATCAACATTTCCATGCCGTATCACGTTGTGGGTTACACCGCGGAAGCACTCAACAAGCAGCGCAAGGCGCTGAATGGATCAAAAGTCCTGATCCTTGGCGTGGCCTACAAGAAAGACATTGACGACCTGCGCGAATCACCGGCGTTGACCATCATTGAGTTGCTGCAGAAGGAAGGCGCACAGGTCAGCTATAACGATCCTTTCTTTGAGTATGTTGGAAAGGGCCGCAAATACAACCTGGGTATGACCAACACACCGTTGGAAAACCTGGGCCAGTATGACGTGGTGCTGATTGTGACTGACCACTCCAATTACGATTACAAGTGGATTGTGGACAACTCACAACTGGTAGTGGATACACGCAACGCCACCAAGGGCATCAAGAGCAACAAGATCGTGCACTGCTAACCGGCAGTTCACTGCTTCGAAGCATCAGGCTGGCCGCAAGGCCGGCCTGAGTTGTTTTGGCAGGTAAATTGTCATTTCATGCCGCGATGTGCGATTTTTGCGCGAGATATCTTAGTGCCTGGGCAGAAGGTGCAGCCAACGGATTCTGAAACTGCCTGCCGCTTTCTGACTCTTGTCATGCGTGGAGTTGTGCCGGGCTATGGAGCGGCGCCTGAGGGGGTGATTGCTGCTTTCATTTTCAGAGCAAGACGCATCTGAGCAGGCCCACCAATCATGTGCGGAGCTTTCCAGACTAAGAGTCTCAATCGCCCTGCAGACTTCGCACTTCATCGCCGTTGACGTGGCGATGTGTCGTTGCCTGCCGAAGGTGCTCCCGATGATGGTCTTCCAGCACATATAAGTGAAAACCCCCATGTTCGGGCGAAGTTGTTTTTTAGCTATGGAAAAAGCACAGCGGCGCGATGCCACTTATTGATATCGAAGGCGACCAGCGGAGACCTGAAGAGCTACGTGGTTACCAGACTAGTACTAAGCGATAAGGCCCATGGCCTGGAGAATTTACGCGTTTTTTTGCGTCGTGTGAGATCAATCACACTCCCATAAGTATGTTTTTCTTATAATCTAGAAGAAGAACTAAACAGCACGGAAAACAATACAGATAGCAAATCATTCAGCACTAAAAGCAGGGAGCACATCAGGCTTATGGCAGGAAAGACTCCGGGCGCCCCTCGGAAGAGCAGTTCGAAGAAGGCGGCAAGCAAAGCAACCAAATCCGTAACGCCGATCAATCAGGCCGAAACGGCTGCGAAACAAGAGATTGCGGCCAGTGAGGTCGAGATCAACACGGCTGAAAAGACCATTACGCCCATCAGCCAGGGAAACAGAAAAACGGAAGCCGCAAAATACGATTCCATCCATCCCGGGATTTACGAAGAAATTCGCCGCCGGGCCTATGAATTGTATGAAGAGCGCGGACGCCAGCACGGTTTTCATCATGACGACTGGTCACGGGCTGAAAGAGAAGTTCTATCCAGATTTAAAAGAGAGAAGAGCGCATAAGCGCCCCGCATGAAACAGGTTCTGTTGTTAGATGACAACGCAACGCAGCTAACGATCCGGGAACTGGTCCTGCGGAAGGCTGGCATGGAGAGTCATGCCGCCACGTCCGCCCATGCAGCGCTGGCTTTGCTGCGCAGCAGCGTAGGACAGGAGAAGATCGGAGCAGTTGTGACCGATCATTTCATGCCCGGCATGGATGGTTCAGAGTTCGTACGTGAGTTACGGAAGTTTAATCCGAACATGCCGGTAATCGTGATCAGCGGCCTGGCGGAAGCAGAGATGGAATATGAAGGGCTGGACGTGGCGTTCCGCACCAAACCATGCGATCCAGAGGATTTCATCGCCCTGCTGGAATCGATTTTGAAGCGTTCAGAGAATCGGGCCACCGCCTAATAGCGATTGAAGTTAGCCCAGAAAGATACTAAGCTCTCATCATGCCAACACTTGGAAGTTTTTGTCTTTTGTTCGCTTTGGCGTTAAGCCTTTACAGTTTCGTTGTCGGCATCATCGGCGTGGCAAGAAAAGACCGCGCCGGGTACGTTCTGGCAGAAACTGCTCGTCGCGCCGGCATTGCCAGTTTTGTTGCCGTCTCCGGCGCCGCCCTGGCACTGGTATGGGCTGCACTCAACAACGACTTCTCACTGGCCTACATCCAGGAACACAGCAACCGCGCGCTGCCGATTCCTTACAAGCTTGCGGCATTGTGGTCCGGGCAGGAAGGCTCGCTGCTCTTCTGGGCGTGGCTGCTCTCCGGGTACGGATTTGTATTACGGCTTCGCCATAAGGTAGACCAGAGGCTGGTGGCCACCACTTCCATGATCCTGGCTGGCATCCAGATATTCTTCCTGGTGCTGGTGACCTTTGTTGCTCGTCCGTTTGGCGTGAATCCCCCGCCGATTGCGGCTGATGGCAACGGCCTGAACCCACTGCTCCAATATGCTGAGATGGTGATCCATCCGCCCATGCTTTATCTGGGTTATGTAGGATTTTCAGTTCCCTTCGCCTTTGCCCTGGCCGCGCTCATCATGAAGTATCCCGGCGAAAAGTGGATCCATATCACACGCCGATGGACCATGGTGACCTGGCTGTTCCTGACCTGCGGCATCTTTCTGGGCGCACACTGGGCTTACGCGGTTCTTGGCTGGGGCGGATACTGGGGTTGGGACCCAGTGGAAAACGCTTCCTTGCTGCCATGGCTGAGCGGAACCGCATTTTTGCATTCAGTCATGATGCAGGAAAAGCGCGGCATGATGAAGGCGTGGAACGTGTGGTTGATCTTTACCACGTTCATGCTCTCGATCTTCGGCACGCTGCTTACGCGCAGCGGCATTGTGCAGTCTGTCCACTCATTTGCTCGATCAAGCATTGGCAGCTGGTTTGCCGGTGACTTTGGCTGGACAGGCACTCCATGGCATTCGATCCCTTACATCTATCCGGGGTTCCTGGAGATCATTTTCGGCGTCTGTCTCTGGTACTACCTGAAGAACCGCAGTCACCTGCAATCAGAAAACAAGCTGGAATCACTGGTCTCGCGCGAATCCAGTTTCCTCTTCAACAACCTGGTACTGCTGGCAGCCTGCTTTGCGGTTTTGTGCGGCACGCTGTTCCCTATCCTTTCTGAATGGGTGCGTGGCTACAAAATCACCGTCGGCGCACCGTTCTTTAACAAGGTCATGATCCCGATTGGCCTGTTTCTGATCTTCCTGACGGGAGTCGGACCGCTGCTGGCGTGGCGTAACACGTCAGTTGGCAGCCTCCGAAAGAACTTTGCCATTCCTGCGGGAATGGCCGTTCTGGTGGGAATCTTACTGCCGTTCATCGGCGTAAGCCCGAAGGGAGACATGGCGCACTTTTATTCATGGCTCACCTTTGTATTAAGTGCGCTGGTGACTACCACGATTGTTTCTGAGTTCATACGTGGTGGACGCGTGCTGCAGGGCAAGTTGCAGACCAATATCTTTGGCGCCATGTATCACCTGACGCGGCGCAATATGCGCCGCTACGGCGGATACGTTGTCCACTTCGGCGTGATACTGGTGGTGATCGGTGTTGCCGGACAGGCGTTCAACCAGGAGAAAGAACAGGAAATGAGCCTGGGCGATAAGCTCACCGTGGGCCATTACGTTCTGGTGGGCCAGGACTATTCACAGGACGACAACGCCAACTACGAATCACAGTCCGCGCTGCTGGACGTGTATAAAGACGGCAAATATCTGACGCGGCTTGATCCGGAAACGCGCATCTTTAAAGCCAGCCGCCAACCCAATCACATTGTGGCGAATTACTCCACGCTGAAGGAAGACCTGTACGTAATTTACGAAGGCAACAACCCTGACACCAACCATCCGATTATCAAAGCATTTGTAAACCCTCTGGTGGCGTGGGTGTGGATAGGCGTGGTGGTGATTATCTTCGGCACCGGCCTGGCTCTTGTCCCCAATGCCCAACAGATACGTTCAACAGTGCCGGTAACGGTGGGCGTTCCATCGGTAGACCCAAAAGGGATGTCCACGGCAGGAGCGGGTAAATGAAGCGCGCAACCCAAATTCTGCTGCTGGTACTCTCGATCGGACTGCTGATGGGGTCCGATGGACAGGCTGTCCGTTTTCAAAAGCTTGGCGACAAGATCATGTGCACGTGCAGTTGCGGACAGATGCTGCTGAAGTGCAATCACGTGGGCTGCCCGGACTCAGCCAAAATGATTGGGCAGTTGCACGATCAACTGGGCGATGGGCGGACCGGGGGGGGCGCGACGGAAACTGCCGGGATCGCGGCAAGCATCAAGCCCAATGGCGGTAATGGAAGCGCCGGCGCAACCAAGTCCGATGAAGACGTATTGAATTTCTTCCGCTCGGAATGGGGAGTGACCGCCGTGGTTGAGCCTTCGCAACATGGCTTTGAACTGCTGGCATGGATCCTGCCCTTCGTGGGGCTGATTGCCGGCATGATTCTGTTGATGCTGGTGGTGGCAAAGTGGAAACGTCGCCACGCACAGACGGTCACCACGGAACCCACGCTTGATCCGCATATGGACGCGCTGCGCGCCCGCGCACGCCGGGAGACTGAAATATGACGCAGGAGACGTTTCTGGTCGTAGTGCAGATATTCTGCAGCCTCTTTGCCGCGCTTACGCTGATCTACATCTTCATGCCCAGCGATGACACGGACACGGGCGTGGACAAAACACGGCTGGTATATCTCTACGAGCGCAAGGAAGTGGTTTACGAAAACCTGCGCGACCTCAATTTCGAATTCAAATCCGGCAAATTTACCCAGGCAGATTATGACGGCATGCGCGCCGGCATTGAATCTGAAGCCGCTCGCGTTCTGGCCGAAATAGAAAAGCTGGAAGCCGCGGATGCCTAAGGAGCCTACTCGATTGAAGCACGCAACTCTTTTTCTGGCCTTTATCTTTGCTCTTACCTTTTCAGCAAATGCTGAAACCATTAAAGGCGTGGTAAAAAACGGCACCACCAACAAACCGTCTGCCGGCGACGAAGTGGTGCTGAAGAACATGGGCGCCGGCATGGAAGCAGTCGCCACCACCAAGACCAACGCCAAGGGTGAGTTCACCGTGAGTGCGCCTCCATCACAGGGTCGTCCGTATCTGGTGTGGGTGAAGCACCAGGAAGTCACGTATACGCGCGTGGCGCAGCCTGGCGGCGGGCTGGTAGCCGTGCAGGTGTTTGATTCTTCGGCTAACGTGAAAGATATTTCCATGCCGGAACACATGCTGGTGCTGCAAACCGCGCCCAGCGGCGATCTGCTGAAAGTAGACGAACTTTTTACCGTGGACAATCACTCCACTCCCCCAACGACCAAGGGCGGCCAGCATACGCTGGATGTGTACCTGCCGGAAGGCGCAAAAGTAGAAGAGACATCTGCCCAGCCAGCGGGCAACATGGCGTTGAAAACACCCGTGGTGCCGGACAAGTCAGCCGCGAACACTTTCTTCTTCGGCTTTCCGATACGCCCAGGACAGACCCAGTTTCGTGTAAGTTACAGCATGCCTTACAACGGCAAGCTCCAATTGAATCCGAAGACCGCATTGCAGGCCGGAAACTTTCTGGTAGCCGTGCCTAACGGCATGAAATTTTCTGCGTCGGATTCTTCGGTCTACACGCCGAATCAAGATCCCCAGATCAAGGACGTAACACTTTATCTGGTGAAGTCTCCACAGCCGACGCAGAAACTTGCCTTCGAAGTGAGCGGAACGGGCATCATTCCTCAACAGTCTGAACAGGCGCCCGCGAACGCTGCTGGTGGTGGAACTCCTCGAACCCAGGGACCGGGCGGCGGCATGGCGCCTCCGAATGAGCGTCCTGATCCGTTGCAAAACGGACAGTGGCTGTTTCTAGGCGTTCTGGTGATATTCCTCTCTGCCGGTGGCGTCTTTGTCTATACGACCAACGTGAACGAACCGATGACAAAACTAAAATCGGCCAGGAAAGTCAAAGGCAAAACGGGGCAGCTCATTGATGCCATGAAGGAAGAGATCTTCCAGCTTGAGGCCGACAGAATTCAGGGCAGGATCAATGGCAAGGATTACGAATCGGCCAAGGCGGCCCTGGACAAAACGCTGCAACGCGCCATGCAACGGCAAGTCGTTACCAAGTAAAGCCAGCAAATAAGTCCGGTCTTCAGGTCTCACGCCGCTTTGATCGGATATACTTCTGAGCGGGTGGTGAACACCCGCGGGAGTGCGCCGCGATGCGTTTGCGCACAATTCTCATCAGGACATTCGCGCACACTTCATGAGCATCATTGTTAAATCCTCTTCCCTGCACGGCGCCGGCGTGTACACCACCAAAGCCATTCCCCAGGGCACACGCGTGCTGGAGTATACCGGACCGCGCCTGACGCGCAAGCAGACGGACGGCATGTACTCTGACAACGAAGTCACCTACCTGTTCACCATGGATGACAATGAAACCGTGATCGATGGCTTTGGCATGGCGGCGTTCGTGAACCACTCCTGCGATCCGAATTGCGAGAGCGACCAGATCAACGACCGTATTTACATCATTTCTCTGCGAGACCTGGCGGCCGGAGAAGAACTGCTTTACGACTATTGCCTTTGGGACGGAGAGCCTGACGATAAAGCGCCATGTTACTGTGGCGGGCCAAATTGCCGCGGGACCATGTATTCAGAAGAGGAAATTGAGCGCCAGAGAAAGCTCGTGGAGCGTCAGAAACAAAAGAAAGCCAAAGCACGCGAAGCAGTCACGAACAAAAAGCCAGTACGAGCGAGAAAATAGAGACGGCCGAAAAAGCAGTTCGCCCACTTATTCGTGACTGATCTGATCAAAGCGAATGACCATCCCGGTCTGGGCAGGAAGATCAACGTCTCGGCTTCTAATGGCCAGAATGTGGCCACCGCCAGTCATGGTTCCGATGGCAAAGCCGTGCAGCGGTCCACCGAAAGATGATCCGCCACTATTCCCAAGTCCGATGTTCGGTTTGGCCGTCTGATTCAAGGCCTTTGCACCCGTGCTGTTGACCGACACCAGTGAAGCATTGAGAGGCATGGCTTGGCCGTTGGGCAGAACGGCATCACGGAAATGCACACTGAGCTTGCCTTTGTCCTTTAAAGAAGAAGCCGCGGTTACCGTCTCTATTGGCTTCGCTGTTGCCTTCACCTTTGCCGGCTTGCCTTGTGAGGCGTCAGTTATCTCACCATTCAATCTCGTTCCAGCGGGTATCGCCACGGAACCATTGCTGCCTCTCACCGAATCCACCACTGTGGCTGAAAAACGATCGCCTGCCTTGGAAGTCTTGGTAGAAAGCGGCGTGTCCAGAACTGCGTGCATTTCAGTGTTCGCCGGAACTTGAATATCTACGTCATCAGCAAGCGGTCGAGCATATGATGTTGATGCTGGCTGCGAGCCGTCAGCATGATTGCCTGCTGCTGCATTCGAGGCGTTTCCCGAGGCCGGAGCGCCAGCGGACGAAGGGGAAGAAGGCGTTTCAGCGGTTGCGCTATTGGCCGAATTTGCGGGCGACGCCGGATTCGTGGGCTCTGTAGCAGTCGCGGGTGCACTATTCGTTCTGGCCGCTGGAGGAACAGGAAGCGTGGATGCCGCGGGATTCGTGCTATTCACAGGTGTGGCGCTTGCATCCTGTGCGGACATTGGCGCTTGGGGTCCCGGAACGGGAGTGAATGACGTGCCGTTTTGGGCGAATGCCAGCGCTCCTGCCAGTAATACCAATACAATGAAGCTGGACCATTTGCGCGGCATCTGCCCTCCCCCACAACTCATTGTGTGAGAAGCAGATGCCTTCCAGCAGGTTGGCCTCCTAGGGTTTCAAACTTTTCGCCGGAATTCGGCATCTCTCACGTAGCTGCTCAGGTCGCGGTATAATTTTCAGGTCGCACCTTTTGGCTCAGGAGTTGATTTTGACAACATTAAACGGACAGCCCGCAAACGGACAGCCCGCAAAACCACGCGTCCTGGTAGTTGATGATGAGCGCGTCATCGCTGACACTCTTTCCATCATTCTCAACCAGAACGGATTTGATGCCTCACCTGTTTATACAGGAACGGCAGCTGTGGACCGGGCACGCGAGACCAAACCGGAACTTATCATCAGCGACGTAATCATGCCTGATATGAACGGCATTGAAGCTGCCATTCGCATTCGCCAGATCCTTCCCGCTTGCAAGATCCTGTTGTTTTCCGGCCAGGCCGCCACGGCAGACCTGCTGGAAAAGGCTCGAGCTCAGGGACACGAGTTTGAGATTCTGGCCAAGCCTGTACACCCGCAAGACCTGCTTGCCAAACTGAAACTACCATAGGCCCGGATTAAGGTCGCTCAGCCAACCGGCTGGGCGACGCAACGCACTTCGCCTTCACAACTCTCTTCGACCCTCAATGGCTTTCGCTATGGTGACTTCATCTGCATATTCAATGTCACTGCCCGCAGGAATACCAGTGGCGATGCGTGTGACCTTCACACCGAAAGGCTTGATCAGATGTGTGAGATGCACTGCGGTTGCCTCGCCTTCAATCGTAGGATTGGTGGCGATGATCAATTCATCCACGCTGGCGCTCTCGATACGCTTGAGCAGCGAAGGTATCCGCAAATGCTCAGGGCCAATACCATGCAGAGGCGAGATTGCGCCATGCAGCACGTGATAAACGCCGTTGTAAAATCGGGTTTTCTCCACAGCCGCAATGTTGGTAGGTTCTTCCACCACGCAGACGAGCCGCTGATTGCGCGCTCCGTTGGAGCAGTAACTGCACGGATCAACATCAGTAATATTGCTGCAGACAGAACACAGATGCAGCTTCTCTTTCAGGTTCTGGATGGCCAAAGCCAGCGCGCCTGCATCTTCAGTGGATGAACGCAGGATATGGAACGCCAGGCGCTGCGCGCTCTTCCCGCCGATACCGGGAAGTTTCTTTAATTCGTCGATCAGTTGAGCCATTGGCTCGGCAAACTTGGCCACTTTTTTCCTTGTCGCTTCGCTCCAAACCGC
>Ga0080027_10000135_pt1 | contig 32207 bp, 35 predicted proteins | sample OrgsoiDNA2013046_FD_70962 | JGI IMG/M metagenome (GOLD analysis project Ga0080027, IMG submission 70962) | Permafrost soil microbial communities from the Arctic, to analyse light accelerated degradation of dissolved organic matter (DOM) -... | ecosystem: Environmental > Terrestrial > Soil >... | reverse complement strand
TGATGAAAGGCTTCATAATCTTCATTGGAGAGTGTAAAAATCTCAGGAAGCATGACTTCAAATCCGATTGTGATATCTCCCTGTTTAGACAGGATACAGTCATGTTCAATATCCAAAATGGGCAATAGCGCTTCTAAATTTCTTTCCATCACAAATCTTTCTTCACTATTATGAATAATACCTAAGTGCTTGTAATGCCTTTCAGCTATAGTGCCTTACAGCTCCTTTACAAATTTCACGTGCGTCTGCACAAATCCCTGCTTCTGATAAAAACGCTTAGCGTCGGCTCGCTTAACCTGCATAGTAACCTCCAGACTTTCGCAATCTGCCTTACCGAGTTTTTCGGCCAGGACAGCAAACAATGCTTTGCCAATCCCTCTGTCCCGATAGTTTCGTGCGACATACATTTCCTGAATCTCAAACACTTTTCCTTCATGATGCAGCAGGATTTGGCCATGACAGGAGATAAATCCAATCACATCATCCTGTTCATTAACTGAAACCAGATAAATAATGTCCGGATTGTCCAGGTTATCACTGAATTTCTCTTTGAAAACTTCAAAATCAAAAGTTCGTTCTTCCAGATGACTGATGAAGCTGTACACGATATCGACATCATGAGCTGCCGCTGACCGGATTTTATAATTTTGTTCCATATTTCAAAAAAACTTTTCTTGAGTAACATTTAATGACTGACGGTATATTCCTTCTGGCTATTTTCTTTTTCATGCCGTGTTCGCCATGGGTATTACTCAACTTATATACCCATAAGAAAACACCCACACCAGCCAAACCAACAATGATCAGGCAGATAAATGAATTCACTCCCAGGACATATAAAATGGCAAAAACGATTAGTAACCCGATAATTCCACTTCCCAGCCACCAGATATACTGTGCTTTCAAACCCTTGAATTCAATCGGTTTGTTGATGCCTTTATTGATTTTATACACGCTGTTTGCCATAGGGTACGGATTAACTATACACCGAAAAATGATTTTAACACTGTCGCCACAATGACCAAAAAAATACAACTGCCAAACCAACTGGCGGCAACCTTACTCGTGTCATGATCACCATGAGACCATTTCTGGTAAACCTTGATCGCGCCGACAAGACCCAGCACAGCCCCGATAGCATACATCAGCGTGACGCCGACTGCGAAATAAGTGACCAGGTTCGTTGTCGCAGCCTGGATACCTGCACTTCCATCCTGACTAAAACTTTCAATAGCAAAAAACAAAAATAACACCAAAAGAATTCCCCTAACCCGCATTTTCATACTCACATTTCTTTTATGATCAACAAATAAAGAATAAAAAGACCTCCACCCATCTTACTCTATCGCACTTGGTTCTCCTGCCCTTCGGATGAGTGGAGGAATAACTTAAGACTGCCAGATCTGGCGTATATCACTTTCATCAAGAAGAAGACCGCATTGATCCTTTGCTTCAATTTTGATATGCTGGCTGATGTCATGTTGCAGATCCGCTCCCTGTAAAGTGGGATAACTTTTCAGCTTGGATCGAATCGCCTGAATGAGTTCTTCCTTCACCGTCTTTGTTTTTGAAGCGCTGGAAAAAATATTTTTCAAATCTTCCATAAGGTCGTGAATGACTGAGAGGGAAATATCTTCGGACGATGAGTTGGCAGACAGTACTTGCGGTGCATTAAATGGTACCGCCTCAGAAAGAGCCTCGCCTTCAAATACAGATCTCTGCCTCAGAACAGGGTTGCGCATAAAAACCAGGACCTCTTTTTTGAAATAGACAGCTAAAACGAAGAGATAATAGGGTATCAACAGGAAGACTATAAACCAGATAAACTCGGACCAGGATATTTTGCTCAGCATCTGTGTTGATTTATTTCAACACAAAGATGCGGCCCGGGTTAGGTTCGTGCTTTATGAAAAGATTAGTTTGCCTTGTGAATTCACGAATGTTTTAACGGGCAACTATAGGCGTGGATAAGTAGGAAATTTATTAGCAATGCGTTTAAATTGTTTTTATTTCATGCTCCATAATATATTTAAATCGATTCTATTTTTTAATTTGAATTTTGTTGCTAACGCCCTGTTCAAATCTATTAAAAATGGCATAAGACTATGTTGAATATTCACATATGTTTCGTAATCCAATTCATATGCAGTTTTGTTTCTGAGATGTCTTTTTATATCTTCAAAATATTTGCTTTTAAAATTTTTAAATTTCTTGCCTTTTAATTTATTAACTAATACTGAATCAATGGGCAGATAAAGAACAGAACGAAGTGATTCAAATTCTCTCTTTCTTAGCAACAACTGCATGAAGGTTTCTAAAAATTTAGAAGCAACGGTTTGTGCGTTATTATTTTTATTACCGAGATGGCCCGTCAGCTTTCTCGATAAGTCGTTAGAATGATGTGAATGCCATTTTTTATATTGGGAAATGCTGGTCTTTTTTTTCCAGAATTTCGACAAGTCAATTTCAGACAAAAATAATTGAATTATCTTTTTTGCACCTTCTTTAACGATTTGCTTTTTTCCTCGAGACATGCCACCAGGATAGGACATCCTAGCAGTTTCCTGAGCAAAAATAATCAGATACTTTTTTAGTGTTAGGCCTCTTAATTCTTCCATAGCTGTTATTAGATTGATTAAGCATAGGATTTAAGAACAGTGAGCGGTTGGATTCAAAATTCGATTTCATTTTCAAGAAACTAGTTGGTTCATCAATTATAAAGGAGGAAACTAGAATGACAGTGATTTATCTTTAATAGGAAGGTATTTATTTATTTCGAGTGTCAACCGACCAATCGGGATTTCCTACGCTTTTATTTTTGCATCTCCCCTCATATCCTCGGTAATTTGAAGTGGCAGGAGGCTGGCGGGTCAGTCTGTATATTCTATGAAGAAAGGTTTTTAATGAATTTGAATAAAATCATCGATGAGGAAATCGCCATTACACCTGAAATAATGAACACCAATATTTATAAAAACCGACGTTTGGGTGCCGGCTTGAGGAGTATCATGTGGATTATCGTCATTATCGTTCTCATCATCAAAATGATTAAGGGATAAATGAAAACCTAAAGTGCAGTAAATTTATTTAAGTAATTTTGATGCCATGTTAAAAGTAAAGAGAATACAAGCCGATAAATATTATTATAAGCTGGCAATAGGGGGTAAAAAAAATGACCTTTAAAGCAAACTGCTGGAGAGTAGTTCAATTCTTCACTATTTACTTAACCTTCTCTATCGCCTGCAATAGTAACTCGGAAAAGGGTGATAGAGCAAACGGCATTCAAGAGGACCCTAACCCCCCAAATATTAATTATAAGGTTGTAAACGTCTTCCCCCACGATACAACAGCCTACACTGAAGGGCTTCTAGTTCATAAAGGATTTGTATATGAAGCAACGGGTCATACGAATTCATATCCAAGCTCGCGTTCAATGTTTGGTATTGTAAACTTGTCCGATGGTAGCATTGACAGAAAGGTCGAAATTGATAAGAACAAATACTTCGGAGAAGGAATTGCTTTTTTAAATAACAGGATATTCCAACTTACGGATACGACACGTATTGGATTTATTTACGACGAAAAGACACTTAAAAAGTTGGGATCATTCAATTATGAAGGCGAGGGGTGGGGTTTGACAGCTAATGATTCCTATTTACTGATGAGTAATGGCAGCAGTAATATATATTATCGCGATCCATCAACCTTTAAAATCGTTAAGACGCTGGGTGTCAGGGATAATAATGGTCCTGTACAAAATATTAATGAACTAGAACTCATCAAAGGCTATGTTTACGCAAATCAATGGTTAACTGACTACATTCTAAAAATTGATACAATAACCGGGACTGTGGTTGGGAGATTAGACCTGTCTAGTCTAAAAAAAGAATCAAAAATGAAGTATCCATTTGCAGAGGAAACAAACGGTATAGCCTATGATTCTGTAACAAACAAAATTTATGTAACAGGGAAATTATGGCCTACTATTTACGAAATACAATTCGAGCATTGATGAATGCTGCCAAACCATCTGATAGACCTCCTATGGTATATAATGAGAAACCAGCCAACCACTTTCAAATAATAAACTTCACAAGACCACTAAGATCTTAAAAACATATGCTGGTGTTTTCTTGAAGTTAATATCAAAGTAAATCTTTCTTTTTTCTTATTTGCGAGATCGCTACCGGAATAGTGATCGCAATAAGAATCCAGGATATCAGGGGAATAACTAGGAAGATAAATGCAGGTTTCATACCGGCCGTGCTGAATACCCCGCTGTAACCGATTACAGAACAAATTACCAGTAGGATCATCCCTATATACAGTGGCTTGCGGGTGACAACCGGCCAGCGGCTGGATAAAAAACAGGCAACCAACAGCCCGATGAAGGGGGAGGAGACCCAGCCGAGAAAAAGTAAAATGAGGAGAACGGAACGATTGTTATGGCCCGCGTGAAGTGTAAAGCCATTTGAAATAATGCCCCCGATTACAATTATGGTAACAGTGAATATCCGAAGGAAGCTTGGAGAAGTATTTATTTTTGCAGTGGTCATTTAATATCTGAATACTGCAATTTATCGTATCCTGGACCCGCTTAAAAGAAAAATCATAATGTTAGTTATAACGAACAATCTTAGCTATCTTTGTTCGTTATAACTAACATTATGAAAGAACGGTCTATTTCCCCGGTCCCTAAGCTTCTGAAAATCATGGAGGAACTCGGCGAAAATCTGAAACTGGCCCGCCTGAGAAGAAGGCTTACGACGGATCAGGTCTGCGAACGCGCGGGTATCAGCCGGACTACCTTGTGGCAGATCGAAAAAGGCGCGCCCAATGTAACGATGGGAGCGTATGCGCAGGTACTCTTTGTAATGGGCCTGGAAAAAGATATCGCGAGGCTGGGCGCAGATGATGAACTCGGCCGGCGATTGCAGGATGCCAACATGGAGACAAAGAAAAGAGGACCGAAGAAAAAATAACCAAAGAGAAAATAAGAGCAATGGACATTTTAGTATTCGCAGACTGGTTCGAACTCAAAGGCCCGGTGCGCATGGGAACACTTTCGGTTTCGCATGTAAAGGGGCGGGAGGTCTTTTCATTTTCTTACGAAAAGTCCTGGCTTGACCGGGGGCAGGCGCAAATACTGGATCCGGATCTGCAGCTTTTCACGGGAACGCAATATTTAACTACCGATAAAAAGAATTTCGGAATCTTTCTGGATTCATCTCCGGACCGCTGGGGCCATGTGCTTATGAAAAGACGGGAAGCCATTCGGGCGAGGATGGAAAAGCGAAAGGAAAAGACGCTGTTCCAGGAAGATTTTTTACTCGGCGTATTCGATCAGCAGCGGATGGGTGCCCTGCGGTTTAAATTAACCGATGACGGACCATTTTTAAACGATAACGCGGATATGGCGGCGCCTCCATGGACCTCGCTCAGAGAACTGGAACAGGCCAGTCTCCGGCTGGAAAAAGAAACGCTGTCCGATGCCGAATCACTGAAGTGGCTGAACATGCTGTTGGCGCCTGGCGCCTCCCTGGGTGGTGCAAGACCGAAAGCAGGTGTCACGGACGAAAAAGGAAATCTCTGGATCGCGAAATTTCCGTCAGGGAACGATGGGACGGATATCGGAGCCTGGGAAATGGTTGCCACTGAAATGGCAATGGACGCCGGGATAGATATGGCGCCCGGCCAGGCAAAACGGTTCAATGACAAACGACATACGTACTTATCGAAACGCTTCGACCGGATCGGAACGAAACGCCGGGTGCATTTCGCATCGGCCATGACATTGCTCGGTCAGAGCGACGGAGCCGAAGGCATGTCGTATCTGGATATCGCGGGGTTCATTATAAAAAATGGCGCGGACACAAAACGGGATCTGGAGGAGCTCTGGAGGAGAATTGTTTTTAATATCGCGGTGAAAAATACCGATGACCATTTGCGCAATCACGGTTTTTTGCTGACTGCCAGTGGCTGGGCACTCTCGCCGGCTTATGACGTCAATCCCAATGATCAGGGCCGCGGCCTGACGCTGAATATTTCAGAGACCGATAACGCGCTGGATTTCGGGCTCGCACTCTCAGTGGCAAAATATTTCAGGGTGGAGAAAAATGCGGAATCCATTTTAAAAAGAGTAAAACGGTCGGTTAGCAAATGGAAAGCAGTCGCAAAAAAATATTCCATACCGGCAAATGAAATCAGTTCAATGGCGAGTGCGTTTGAAGAAAGGTGATTTGGCTCTTCGATCAAATGTATTCCGACTGGCGTGAACAGGCAATCAACGGATTTTTTACTTTTGTCGCGGCGAATGAAAATAAAAAACCTGTACATTTCGATTTGTAAATCTGGACATACAAGTACGAATTTGCTTATTTGTTTATGAGACTAAATGACAATTAAAAAATGGATTCATTCAAATATGAAGTGGCTTTTTCGTTTTTACAAGGGGATGAAAGGCTTGCGCATGAAATCAAAGATTTAATTGCTGACAGAGTTTCAACTTTTATTTATTCTGAGCAACAAAAGGAATTGGCTGGCACTGATGGTGAACTAACTTTTAACACTGTTTTCGGAACAGAGGCAAGGATTGTGGTTGTATTTTACAGGGATGGGTGGGGTAAATCTCCGTGGACCAGGATCGAAGAAATTGCCATCAAAAACAGAGCCTATAATGAAGGCTGGGAGTTTGTTTTATTTGTTCTTTTAGATAAAAAATCTACAATACCCAAGTACCTGCCTAAAACGCAAATTTGGCTTGATTTTGAACGGTGGGGTGCTAATGGTTTAGCGCCGATAATCGAGCAGCGCATTGCGATTGCGGGTGGGACGATAAGGGAAGAAACGATAGCAGATCAGGTTGAACACCTGAGCAGGCAAAGAAACGCAGAAAAAGAAAGAAATCAATATTTGCGTTCGGAGAATGTTTTATCAGATGCTCAGGGAGAATTTTATAAATTACAGACAGGAATACAGCAGGGTGCAAAAATTATGGAGGATAGTAAAACAGGAATTCATTTTTCAACGGAAAGTCAGCCTGGGTATTATTACAAAATCGGATACAATGGTCTGGCTCTTAAAATTCATAAGGGAATTGCCTATGAAAACCTCAATTGTCCTAAAACCAGATTGACAGTTTCTATTTGCAGTTACTCCGGTCGTCCAAACCGGGATTATCAGGAAAACGACATGTACTCGCAGGAATATTATTTTGATCGGTCACTTACAGGAATCATGGGATGGTCAATTGACGATAAGGGAAAGGATTTTGTCACGTCCGATCGGCTCATCGAACTTTGGATAAAAAGATATATTTCAGAGCTCAGAAGCAAAAGTGAGTGGAATTAAATTCGATAGCTGGATTTTAAGACCATCCGCAATCATGAATTTCCTGGGCCCTTTCTGGTTTGGTTATCTGTTCGTCTCCCTGGTCATTAAAAAAGGCGCCTAGAATTCTGATATGTTCCAGATAAGGAGCTCCTATTCCATATTCCCGGTAGGGTCTGGTAGAAAATTCCCATTCGTCATTCAGTATTTCAGGTTTCTTTTTAAGACGTGTGCCAGGCCATCCGACCGCACAGCGGCTGCATAGTCCTTTATTCACTTCCGCTGTCCATACTTTTGCCGATTTTCCTGACAAAGAATTCAGGATGATTTCTGTATCAATAATTTCGTTGGTATTAAATTCTATCAGTTTTTTTTGTAGGGTATCAATAAGATACCTGTTTTTTTGAATACCCTCTTTTGGGGATCTTACATACCATGCCCGATATCCGTTCCTTGAATTAAAAAACAGGTCGAACAATGGCTTTTCAATTTTCGCGCAATAGACAATTCGTCCGACTTTTATATCTGCGTGGCCTTCTTCGTAATGCCTGCATACAACAATCATTGTTTTGTAAATAGTATCGACTATTTTTTCAAAGGAAGGTGCCAACTCTAAATTCTTTTTTCTCGGGCTATTTTCCGGAAAAGAAAAAGTCCAATTCATTAAACACATATTATCCGTTTGCTGAATAAATATAAGATCAGAAGACGGAACTGAGAAATGGGCTTTCAAACTCTGGTTTTTATGAATTCTGGAATATTTTAAGGTCCTCACTCTCCAATAGGTAAGAATTCCAAATTCTAAAATATCTTCGCTTGGGGTAAAGGAATCCGAGTAAAGGTATTCAAATAGAGAAATCCGGCTTATAGCGGCTTAGACGGTAGAAAATCCTGCGGGCTACAGTGTAATATCTTAGCCAGTTTGTTCAGGTGCTTGACATTATAATGGGAGGGGTAGTTGCGGCTTTCGATTTTACCGATGAATCCGGGCGACATATCAAGTTCGCCGGCGAGGTCGACTTGGGTTATGCCGAGCGCCATGCGTTTTTCTTTAACCCTGGAACTCACAAATTGATCAATCTTTGATTTCATGTAGGCCTTTATCGGCCTGCTAAATTCAAAGAATTAATTTCCATGGGCAATCACCTATGGGAGAGTATTACCCCTGGGAGAGTGGATTTTATATATTGAAGGGGTAATTAAATATAACGAATAATTTTTGAAAGAAATATCTTCACATCTTCTGGCAGCCATTCTAATGAAACACCTCTGGGAAGATAAGCCCATACGTCTGATTGCTTCGGAATTAGGAATTTCGGAGGGCAAAGCCAGACGGTATTTCCATCGGGGAATGTTCCAGATTCAAAAAGCCGCGGGCACGCACCAGATATCAGCCCGTCCGATTAAATTTTAATTCAAATCCTCACAGCACGTTCGTCAATAAAATGAACCAGGGAAACTGCATTTTTTACCTGGAGTTTTTTTAAAATATTATGACGGTGGACTTCTACCGTTTTGAGTGAAATGTCAAGCGCTTCACCGATTTCCCTGGAAGAATGCCCGGCTTTAATGTGTTTGATAACTTCTAATTCTCTTCCGGTGAGGGATTGAATCGCTGCATCCGTGTTGCGGGTTTCCTGGGATGCTAAAAGCAACTCCTGCATTTCCGCACAGACAAATTTCCTTCCTTCTGATACAGCCAGTATGGCTTCTTTCATCTCCACTGCGGAGGAATTCTTCGTTACATATCCGAGAGCTCCGAGTTGAAACATCTGTTTTGCGTGTGCGGGATGGTTACTGATGGTCACGGCGATGATACCGGTCTCCGGAGAAATTCTGCGGATCTTTTTTGCGGCCTCTATACCACTAAAAGGAGCCATGTTGATGTCCAGCAAAAGGATATCGGGTTTGAGTTTCCGGCTCATCCTTACGGTTTCAGCGCTGTCTGAGCAGCTGCCGAGGATCTTAAATCGCTTGTCACGGCTGAGGATTAGGGACCAAGCCTCCCGTATCAGCTGATGATCATCGGCTATTAAAATTCGAATCATAATATATTGATTTGATTAAGAAAATTACTGAATTAACGGATGAATCCCAACCCGGTCAAATCAGATTCCCCTCAAAATCCGCCGGCTAACACCATCCTTTCTCACATCCTTCGGAACACATTTAAAATTCGTCTTAAAAGCATTAGTCAGATTCGCATGATCCGGATAACCGCATTTCAGGGCGATGGATTGAATGGACTCCTTAGTCGTGATGAGCAGGAGCCAGGCATGATCCAGTCTCGCCGCCTGACCATAATCGAATATCGTGGCGCCGTATAAATGTTTGAAACATTTCTGCAAAGTGCATTCATTCAAACCGACTTTTCTCGCCAGCTCCTTGATCCGGTATTTCTTACTAAAATCATGGACCAGCAAGTCTTTGGCCTCTTCTGTAATACTGATTTGCTCCCGGGAAAACAGGACGGGTGCATCTGCATCGATCCCGCTCAGCCGGTTGAACAGCATGGTCGTTAACAAACCGACTGCCGAATCGTAAAATAGCGGCGCGAGAAAATCATCACCATCATATGTGAGAATCTGGTTCACCAGCTGAATCATGTCCGGCGATAAATATTGGGTGACACCGAGCAATTGCGCGGGTTCGCCCCGGTCTACCTTATCCAAAAACCGTTTGAGCAGATCATAATGCTCCGCATAACCTACGAGGAAATCTCGGGTATAATGAACATCGAATGTGTGATAGGTTTTGCCGCTTTTGAATTCGGTGACATTATTGACATAGGGCGCATACGATAGCTCAAACTGCCGTTGTTTCAGTTTCGTTTCACCGAACCCGTCCCACCAGGAAGTGAAATGATTTTCAAACGGGATATGCAATTCCAATACCGGAAAATTGCCGCGACCAATGATCATCGTATTCCGCGTGAGTAAATAATTGCTGTACCAGATTTGAAACTCCTGGCCGACGATATGCTGGAACATCATATCACCGATATCATGGGAGACTAAAAAGCGTTCACTGCCCTTGAGATAATGCTGCTTTAATAGGGTCTCCGGAACATCTTTCACGATATCCAGCCGGTCGCTTCCCTGTATAAGAATTTCCAGCGGAGGCGGCGGAACAATGCGTCTCTTCATAAGGTTGATTTATTCATTCTGCTTTTCATAATTCTCATTCGGGTTATCATAAAACGGCCGGCTGTTTGTCCGGTTAGCTTGCGGTCATGCAACGAAGGCTACAATGCAAACCGTTTCAAAATGCCCGCGAAAATCAAATATTATATGAGAAGAATTTTTATGAAATCGGAAATATTTCTTTTCGTTCTCTCGATTTGGCTATGGATTTAAAAGTGATTCATGAATGGGTGAATAAAGATTATTCAAAGCAATTCTGGCAACTGCACGGAAGCAAGGCATTGATAGAAAACACATATTATTCAATTCAGCAAAATCCGGGAACACATTCATTCATCGGTTTACTCAATAGAATACCTGTCTGCCAGATTGATATTTATCTGGTAGCCTTCGACGAACTCAGTGATCATGTACTCGCGGGAGAACAGGATGCAGGCTTGCATTTCCATATGGCGCCACCAGTCAAACCAATTCCCGGCCTCTCGCAGATGCTGATGCGATCTTTCCTGGCCTTTTATTTTTCATTCCCGGAATCAGAGAAAATGTTCGGTGAACCGGATGAGGAAAATATCAGGGCGAATAGATTGGTTGAACGTGCGGGCTTTCGGTTTATCAGGCCTATAACGATGTCCTATAAACGCGCAAACCTCTGGGTTTGCACCCGCGAAGAATTTTTGAAGTACTCAAATGTATAATATTTTATGAAAAGAATTGCATCCCTGGACTATGCCCGCGGATTTACTGTGCTGATGATCGCCCCGATTCATTCGGTTATGCTTTATAGTGCGTATAGTGTCCGGGATACATTGCTGGGCAGCTTCCTGGCATTTGTAGCAGAGTGGCATGGTGCACAGGTCTTCATGCTTATCATGGGAATTTCCTTTTCCTTTTCGAAAAACCAAGACTTCGAATCCGTGTTCAAAAAAGCAGCCGGTCTAATGGTTTTTGCTTATGGGCTCAATGTCTTCAAATTTATAATCCCTCATTTTTTTGGCTGGCTTCCACCGACGCTGTTAGGGCTATTGCAGGTTGAGCCGGGTATATGCGGTTATAAGCAACTTTTCCTGTTGGGCGATATCCTGCATTTTGCGGCCATTTCTCTGATCATCCTAGCTATCATTACCGAAATCAATAAATATGAAAAAGTTGCCATCTGGATAGCAATTATTATATGTTTTACTGCTCCGCCATTCTGGGACGCGACATCAGACAATAGTTTCATTAATTATAGCCTGGAACTTTTAGGAGGCCAGCCGCCCCGGGTTTTCTTTCCCCTATTGCCCTGGCTGGTCTATCCGTTACTCGGCTTGAGTATTGGAAAAATAATACAGCAAAAGGAAGACTGGCTGGGATTCGACAGCTTTTGGATACCAGGTTTCTTTCTAATAATTGTTGGATTTGCCCTTAAATATTTTTTGCGGGATCCTGATTTCAGTTCATTTTACAGAACCAGGCCGCTGGATACTATTGTACATGTTGGTTTTGTACTGATCATACTTTCTGTCTGGCACTGGATCAGCATCAATGTCAAACCAAACCACCTCTTCAAGCTGTTCACATACGCCAGCCGCCGGATAACCCAGATCTATATCATCCAGTGGATCCTGATCTGCTGGCTGATCCCATTCACCGGGTACCAGCGGACCGGTTTTATCGGAACGCTTTTTCTCATTGTTTTGACCTCCATCATCACATTGACCATAACTCTTTTAACAGACTTCCTCAAAACCGAAAATAAAATCAGAAAATAAAACCTGAAAATAATTCCCGCATGAAAACCCCAAACGTCTACGATATCATCGGCATTGGTATCGGCCCTTTCAATCTCGGTCTGGCCGCCCTGGCGAATAATATTCCGGAGCTAAATTGTAAGTTCTTTGATAAACAAACGGAATTTAACTGGCACCCGGGACTGATGTTACCAAATACGAGACTGCAGGTCCCGTTCTTCGCGGATCTGGTGACACTGGCAGATCCGACCAGCCCCTTCACTTACCTGAATTTCCTGAAATCCAAGGGGCGTATGTTCCGGTTCGCTATCTCAGAGAATAATTTTGTAACACGTTTTGAATACAACCAGTATTGCCAGTGGGTCATTGGCCAGTTATCAAACCTCCACTTCGGACTTACCTGCGAAGCGATTCACTTTAACCCCGAAAAAAATTATTATGAAATATTTGTGAGAGAAAAATACGGACGCACATATGTGTTCCACGGGAAAAATATTGTAGTAGGAGTGGGGACGGTTCCTTCTTTGCCGGAAAGCATCGACGGACTGGATCATCCTTTCATATTTCATTCATCCGATTATCTGTTTCATAAGAAACAGATGCTGACAAAAAAGAATATCAGCCTGATCGGTTCCGGGCAATCAGCCGCAGAAATATTCTATGATCTTTTACAGAACACAGAACAATTTGAAACACTGAACTGGTTCACCCGTGCAGAATATATATTCCCGATGGATGGCTCCAGGTTCGCATTTGAAATGACTTCGCCGGATTATATTGAATACTTCTACCACCTGTCCGATCCCGTTAAAGAAAAAATACTAGCGACCCAGGACCGGTTATATAAAGGAGTAAATAAGGAATTGATTGATTCGATTTATGAGCGTCTTTATTTGAATGGTATTCATGGCCTGGATTCTAAAATTCATATCCATACAAACACAGAATTCGATCAGCTGAACATCGAGGCAAATACCAATTTAAACCTTCAATTCTATCATGTAACCGAAGAGCATTATTTTGAACATCAATCCGAAGCAGCCATTTTTGCAACGGGATACAAAAACCATATCCCTGAATTTCTGGACCCGATAAAGAATAGGGTCAACCAGAATAGTAATGGTAATTATTCCGTCAACCGAAACTATTCTGTCGACAACTGCAACTCAATATTCATTCAAAACGCAGATCTGCACTCCCATGGCTTTAACTCGGCAGACCTGGGCATGGGTCCCTACCGGAATGTAACGATCCTCAATAGTATCCTTGGCCGGGAGCATTTTAAAATGGAGAGCCATATCGGCTTTCAGCAATTCGGATTCATAGTACCTTAGGGAACACACTTTCCGGGTCTTATTTTTTTATTTACCTTCACAGAATGAACCCCCAGGAAACATACTGGCAGGATAAAACAAATACCTTCAATAAGCGAATTGCTTATCTCATCAATGGATTCATCCGAAACCGGCTTACCATTGCCGAACACGATGAAATGGACGAATGGGTTTCATATAGTATGACAAATCAAGAGGTATTCGAGGAACTGATCGAAGGCTTGTCGAATCTGGCGTTCACCCGACGGATCTAAGTAATTACCCTTAGTCGACAATCCAACGAACGGATTGTTCATATTTTTTTACCTTTCCCTGCCTTAACCTGACGACCACTTCATGAAAAAAAATATAGTAATCGCCGTTCTTATCCTTGCATTCCTTCTCACCTGGGGCTATTTATTATGGAACAATAACCGGCAGGAACAGGTTCAGCAGTCCCAGCAAACACAAATTGCCAAAGTTACGGACGAGAAGGGTGGGTTGCAGAAAAATTTTGATGACGCCCTGGTGAGGCTCGACACGCTGACCGGCTTGAATAACAAATTGCAACGTCAACTGAACGATGCAAACTTGGATATTGCGAAAAAGAAAGCGGAAATAAGATCTATTCTGGGTAAAAAAAATGCAACATCCGCGCAATACAGAAGTGTAGTCACCCCGAATGCGATGAAAATACCCGTCTATTATGGTACAGACAGAAGGAGCACCGGATCGATGGATCCATACGAACATTTCGGTGGCACAATTGACATTGGTAAACACTACCAGACGGGAGTCGTCGAAGTCAGCATTCCTATTCGCAAACACAAAATCGGAAATATGGAACTGCCGGCCTGGTATAATTTTTTGGCAGATAAGCGCGACACGTCAAAATATTTTGTCATTACAGGGCTTCATATAATGGATTATGCCACATTTTACTCCAATCTGAAAAGGGCCGTGGATGAATCCGATGATAAGGACCTGTTTATTTTTATTCACGGTTTTAAGAATTCCTTTGCCGAGGCTGCAGAGCGAACGGCGCAACTGACCTATGATCTGGGTTTCACAGGAGTTCCTATTTTATACAGCTGGTCATCGGGAGGAACATTGGCAAAATATGTTGGGGATGGAGAAAATGTGCGTGCTACGGTTGGTACACTCAAGCAGTTCTTGCTGGATATTATTGACAGGACGCATGCGAAGAAGATCAACCTGATTGCACATAGCATGGGGACGAGGGCAATAACGGATGTTCTAAAGGATATAACACTGGAAAAAGGCACAGTGTTTAATGAAGTCATCCTGGCAGCTGCGGATATATTTGCCGATGATTTTCGAACGAATACAGCGCCAAATATTATCAGTAAATGTCACCGTATTATCCTATATGCTTCATCGGGAGATAAAGCCCTTAAAAGTTCAGAACAATTGAATTCGGGACATACCCGCGTAGGGGAGGGTGGCGCAAATATCTTTACTATGGCGGGCATGGAAACCGTGGATGCCTCGGATTTACAATGCCCGGATTTTTTTGATCATTCTTATTTCCTGGAATCCAGGCCGCTGATTGATGACATTCGGCAACTTTTTTATTTTGACGCCAAACCCGAAGCCAGAAATCTGATTCCTGTTCACGTGGGAACCAACAGCTATTGGTCTTTTAAAAAATAAAAAAAGCCGCCACCCTTTGGTGACGGCTTCCAACGATTGCTTAAAACTAAACACTGCCTGCTTAAAACCTACTACTAAAACCTATTTTTTGCTTTCTCCGAACATGTAAAAGAGCCCGAACTGGAATACACTGTTCTTAGCCGTTCCTTCATTGCTGCCACTTCCTTTGGCAAGATTCGTCAGACCAAGATTATACCGGGCATCGATTCCGAATCCCATGGGTAGTTTATAGCCGATTCCAAATGCCCAGGAAAAATCAACGGACTGCGTATTACTCTTGGCGTCGAAGGACTGACCGTTGAAGGATTCCTTGGCACTGAGTAAAAATCCAACCTGCGGACCGGTCTCTGCGAACAAACCGGATGAATGCTGATACTTAAACAGCACAGGAATATTCAGATATCCATAATTCAGCTTTCCGGTGGCCAGGGAATCACTAAATGCTGCGCCCTGTCCGGAATACAGGATCTCCGGTTGCAAAGAACAGGAGCTGAAAAGCGGAAGAGACGCAAAGACGCCGCCACTGAAATCCGATTTCGAACTGACTCCGGCCTGAGAAGGAGAGAACGTCAGATTGGCAAGGTTATAACCGGCCTTGACACCAAACTGAATCTGTGCACTCGCGATCATCGTGCTGCCGGCTGCGATCAAAACTAAAAGCATTCTTTTCATAAGTGTGTGTTTTATTTTGGGAGGCAAATATACTAACGGTCATGTATATGCGCAATAGCAAGTAATAAAATAATTTGTTAATAAATCGACGTGTTGACGGTACGCAAATGTTTCAGGTTTTCCAGCATGACTTCTACCATTCCTTTTAAATTAAAGTGCGGTTCCCATCCCCAGTCCAGGGATGCATCTCCATCATCAATGGTGTCGGGCCAGCTGTCGGCGATTGCCTGCCTGAAATCCGGGTTGCAGGACATTTCAAAACCGTCAATACGTTTTTGAATTTGCAGCGCGATGTCCCTGGGAGCAAAAGAAATAGCAGCAATATTATAAGAACTACGAATTTTAATATTCTTTGAAGGAGCTTCCATGAGTTCAATCGTTGCACGCACGGCATCATCCATATACATCATGGGAAGCATCGTGTCCGCGCGCAGGAAACAGGAATAAAAACGTTGTTTTAACGCAGCATGGAAAATTTCGACAGCGTAATCTGTTGTTCCGCCGCCGGGCAGGGTCTGATGACTGATTAAACCCGGATATCGAAGTGACCGCACATCAACCCCGTATTTATTGAAATAATACTGGCACCAGTCTTCCCCAGCCGATTTACTGATGCCGTAAACGGTCGTGGGAGACAACCTTGTATTTTGAGGACAGTTTTCTTTCGGCGCATCCGGACCAAAGACGGCAATAGAACTCGGCCAGAAAACCTTTTCTATTTTACATTCCCGCGCTACTTCCAGCACATTCAGCAGGCTCTGCATATTCAGATGCCAGGCCTTATGAGGGTTCTGTTCCCCACTGGCGGATAGCATGGCTGCCAGCAGGTATATCGTTCCGACATTGTATTTCATCACATGCACGGCGAGCGTTTCTTTATCGAGTACGTCCAGGGGTAAAAACGGTCCCTCATGATGGATTGGTCCGCTCTTTAAATCAGCGGCGATAACCCTGGAAGGACCATATTTTTTCCGGAGAGCCTGCACCAGTTCCGTTCCAATTTGCCCCGATGCACCAATAACCAGGATAGTTTTCATAATAAAAATTTAAAAAGAACCAGCCCCTGGAAAGAGGCCGGTTTCCTGATGATCCCTTAATGGAGGGATCAGTGGATTTTACAAAAACGGGACTCAAAAAAATTTCTTTGAAACAGACATGAGTCTGACTACGTCATTAAAATCTCATGTGAAGTGGCGTAAAGCGCGAGAGGGCGTAAAAATAAAATCTTTTTATTTATTTCCAAATAATATATTTGCTGTACTTCTCAAAACTACTTCTCCGGAAATATTTACAAATCAATTTTAATGTACAACGTACACGTATATACGCTGTATGGGCATGTTATGTCAAATCGAAACTCAGCAACGAATGAACGCTAACAGCATAAGAATAAATTCCAGACAACAAAAGAACGAACCCATTTCTGTTTTTGACATTTTTAAAATTGGCGTAGGGCCTTCCAGTTCTCATACGCTTGGTTCCTGGCGCGCAGCACAGACTTTCATTCAGTCTCTCAAACAAAAATTTTTGTACCGGGATCTCAAACAGGTGCAGGTCCTTCTCTTTGGTTCCCTGGCAAAAACGGGAAAAGGACACGGAACCGATATGGCGATACAACTGGGGCTTGCCGGTTATGATCCAATCACGATAGACACATCAGCGATCCCGGCTATTATCGAAAATATTAAACAAAAAAAATCGTTGCTGCCGGGCCTTCCTATTCAGTTCGACCCGGAAGAAGATATCGAATATCTTACCAGTGAATCGTTGCCCTATCATCCAAACGCCCTGAATTTCCTGGCAACATTTCATGGCCATAATCCGGTTTCAGAAACCTATTATTCAGTTGGCGGAGGTTTTATCGAGCAGGAAAAAAATAAAATCATGGCCGAAAAAACCGTCGTTCTTCCTTTTCCGATTGATAAAGCAGCGGATCTTGAACGCTGGTGCGATCAGACCGGGCTGGCCATTCACGAACTCGTTTTTGGAAACGAACTCACTTGGCGTACCGGTCCGCAAATTATAAAGGAAATGCGTACCATCTGGAACGTGATGAAGGACTGCATCTATAAGGGTTGTCATACGAGCGGCATTCTCTCCGGTGGCCTGAACGTTTCCCGCCGCGCCGCAGACCTGAATGCAAAACTAATAAACGATAAACCGTATTTGAACTACAAAACCTGGATCGAAGCGATCAAAGCGGGCGGCAGAGAATTTAATTATATTCTGGACTGGGTGAGTTGTTTTGCATTGGCCGTAAACGAAGAAAATGCGTCCTTCGGAAAAATCGTGACAGCACCAACCAATGGCGCCGCCGGCGTCATCCCGGCTGTGCTGCAGTATTTCATCTGTTTTACGGAAGAATATTCGGAAGATAAAATCATCTCGTTTCTGTTAACAGCAGCAGAGATCGGAAGCATTTTTAAAAAAGGTGCGACACTCTCCGCGGCGATGGGCGGATGTCAGGCGGAGATCGGCGTCTCCTCGGCGATGGCAGCGGCGGCACTGACCGAGTCCATGGGCGGCACTTGTCAGCAGGTACTCATGGCAGCGGAGATCGCAATGGAACATCACCTGGGTCTGACCTGCGATCCCATCGGCGGCCTGGTACAAATTCCCTGCATCGAACGCAATACCATGGGCGCCATCAAAGCGATCACGGCTTCACAACTCGCGCTGCAAAGTACACCGGGCCAGGCCAAGGTTTCCCTCGACGCCGTCATCCGAACAATGTGGGACACGGCGCTCGACATGAACAGCAAATACAAGGAAACCTCCGACGGTGGACTCGCATTGCATATTCCGCTAAGCCTGCCGGAATGCTAAAAGAAATTTAAACAGGAGGCATAAGCAAATGCTGTCACTTTTGGTTAAATCCTGTGATTCTTCATTAGGTTTTTTAATGGGAGTGTATTTCCTCGAACTGACCCGTCTGCCGGTTCTTGCGAACATCGTCGACTTGGGAATAACGACCATTCATAGCGACGTAGACACCGGGCGACAACGTCTGCACAAACGCCAGCGCACAACCGAGATTGAAGAATCCATCGGAACTGCCGAACTTGTGGAGGTGAAAGCACCAGGGATGACTATTGTTTTACCGGTTGCCCGGCCGGCCAGCACGGGCCTGCTCCATGATTTATCTACCGCCTGATAGGGGAGTTTGATGATAGCCCGGATAAGTGATGCATCGTAAAAATTCACATTAATAAGGATCAGTTGCTGATTGAATTTTAAATAGTTCTAAGGGTTTTCATGTATGTGAAGGTTAAATGGACTAAGTGTTTCCATGTATGACATGGCTAAATATTTTGACTATTTACATTCGAGAGGCATCCATAAACATTTTTCTTTTAAAAAATGATATCGTGGCAAAAAGGAAATAACTGCAGATTTCGCGATAAAGTTATTTTAATTAAAACACCGGGAATAGATGGGTATAAAAAACTTTGGAAGAAATCTTTTTTATTACCTTTTACATGTAATTAAATCTTCCAGTTATGAGCCACTACATTCTTCTTGGATGCCTGGGTGGAATTATCCCTGACGTTTTACGACTCCTCAAGCTGGGAGATAACGATATTTATAAAACGCACGATTACCTGAAACAAGGATTTTTTTATGTAATTCTGTTATTGCAAATTCTGTTTGGTGCCTTAGTGGTTTATGTTCTGCGGGTGCAAAGTAACTTAGAAGCTCTTGTTTACGGTTATGCTGCGCCGCAGGTTATTACGACAGTCGCCGCCGGAATCATAAAAAGAGCGGCAGGTCCGGCAAATCCGGAAGTACATAAAACGACCAAAGCGGCTGAATATGTCGGGAAAGGAACATTGAATTTTAAAGAAGCCGTTAATAATTGTTACTAATCAGTCGATTCATCTAATCAATCCATTCAGTTATGGAAACCCTTGCTGCCAATCTTTATGCTCACGAATCTTATTCAGTCGATCAGGGAGCTCACCTGATATTTGAACTTACCAACCATTCAAAAAAACCCGTTCATATTCTAAAATGGAATACGCCGCTGGAAGGTTTGAAATCCGATTGCCTGAATGTTACGAAAAACGGCCGGGCTGTCGAATATGACGGACGTATGGTCAAACGCGGCAACCCGCAACCGGATGATTTTGAAACTATCCAGCCTGGTAAATCTGTCACTGCAAAAGTGGATATCAGCACAGCATACAATGTATCTCATGCGGCGAAAATCAAAGTCAATTATAAGCCTGAAAAATTGACTTATTTCACAGAGGAACCGACAACTGATTTTCTAATGGCAGCCATAGCAAAAATGCCCAAACAGAAAAAAATACAAATCATTAGCCGTCCTGCATCCTTCAGTATGAAAAGTGCCGGAGCAAAAAAAATCACGGAAGGTGAGCAGGCCCGAAAAACGCACGGAATCCTCAATACTGCAACATCTAAAAAAAAAGCGGCGGGCGTAAAGTCGTCAAAAAATAATACAGGTTTTGCGGAGGGTGAAATGAGTATGTCACCCAGACTCGCCAAAGCCTGTCGGATTAAGGGAGGCACAGCAGCCCAGATTGCCATCGTAAAGACTGCCCACCAGCATGGCTACGAACTTGCCAAAGCGGCATTCACAGCGATGGAAAAAAAGAATGCAGCCTTTAACAGCTGGTTTGGGAAATATTCAAGCGTCCATTTCGCCAGAGTTAAACTGGATTTCCGGAAAATCCGGGACGACTTTCAAAACAAACGGTTTACTTACGATCTCTCAGGATATAAATGTGCCCGCGGGGATTATGCCTACACATACAAGCGTACAGCTACGATCTGGCTTTGCTCATCATTCTGGTCTGCACCTCCGACTGGTGCAGACTCTCAGGCAGGCACTTTGATTCATGAACACAGTCATGCGTCGGCTTCAACTGATGACAATGCATACGGAGAGATTTTATGCAAAAAACTGGCTTTAGATAATTCAGCAAAGGCAGTAAAGAACGCAGACAGCCATGAGTTTTTTGCCAAAGGTTGATTTTTGTTCCGTAACATTTTTAATCCACCATTATAATTATTTGATCAGGCATTATAATTCATTGATTCACCATTATAATAAGAGATTAGTTTCTGATTCTGTGTTCCATCTTTTTATAAAAGCATTCTTTTTCTTTTTCAAAAAAGCATTCTATTTTTTTAACAGGTCAACCTAAACTAAAAAAATTCTAATGAAAAAAACACATGTTCAACTCAAAGGTAGTCAAAGACATTTCCTGCAAGGTTCAACAGCGATCGGACCAGCGAGTCCTCACGAATACGTGCAGCTGACATTCAAACTTCGTGGACAGAAAGCCTTACCGGCCCTGGCACTAAGGCCTGAAGAACCTTTGACCCATAAAGCTTTGGAAAATCAATTTGGCGCGTCGCAGGCTGATATAAAAAAAGTAATTAATGTTTTTAAAAAATATAGTCTCGATCTGGTCGGTGTGAACGCCGCGGCCCGCGCAATCTATATGAGCGGGACTGTAGCAAATCTTGAGGTGGCTTTCGATGTTAAGCTTGTCAGCTATACCCACCCAAATGGTGATTACCGGGGCCGCCGTGGTTATATTCATATCCCGGAATCTCTCTCGGATATCATTACCGGTGTCTTCGGCCTCGATTCGCGTATGATGATCGCGCGGAAAAAACATAAAAAGAAAAGGTCTTCCGTTAACATTGCGAATGCTGTGCAAAGGGCCTGGTTTTTTCCTGCTGAACTTGCAAAAATCTACAATTTCCCGGACAGCGATGGCGCCGGTCAGTCAATAGGTATTCTTGAATTTGGCGGTGGTTATTTCGAAGATGATCTGAAAACATTTTGTAAAATGGCAAACGTTCCGGAACCCCGGGTGGTGCCGGTTTCTGTAGATCATACGTCCACTTCACAGAACGATGATTTCACCATTGAGGTGATGATGGATATTGAGGTTGTGGCAGGGATTTGCCCCAACGCGACGATTCCGGTTTATTTTGGTCATTTTACGGAACGTGGCTGGATAAATATTTTAGACAAGGCGATTCATGACACAACAAACAATCCGACCGTACTTTCTATCAGCTACGGATTGGCTGAAGGCGAAGACGTGTGGACGGTAGCAGCAATGAATGCAATCAATGATTCTTTCAAAGAAGCAGCTCTGCTCGGCATAACAATTTGTATTTCTTCTGGAGACGATGGTTCCGACGCGCAGGTTGGTGACGGTTATGCGCATGTGAGCTTTCCATCATCAAGTCCGTGGGTACTCGCTGTTGGAGGAACCAATCTGAAAATGATTGACAATAAAATCAATGAAACGGTTTGGAAAGATGGCGACGGTCTGCGGCGCGACAATGGTGGTTCGTCAGGTGGCGGGGTGAGCTCGATTTTTCCAAGGCCAGCCTGGCAGACTAAAATTAAAATAGACCCGATTGATCCGGGAGCGATCGTTGGCCGCGTGGTCCCGGATGTGGCGGCTCACGCTCAGACTGATGGGGATACAACGGGCTATTTTATCGTAGTAGGTGGACAATCTGCCCGAAACGGCGGAACCAGTGCAGCAGCTCCGCTTTGGGCTTCCTTAATCGGACGGATTAATGCACTCTTACCTGCCGGCAAAAAGACAGGATATCTTACTCCCTTGCTATATCAATCGGGACCAGGCACTACAGATGCCATGGGTTCGGTTGCATGCCGTGATATTACGGTTGGCGATAATACGTCGTCCTCTATAGGAGGATTCGCTGCCGCCAAAGGGTTTGATGCAGCTACGGGATGGGGTGCACCAATTGGAAAAAATATATTTAATGCAATAAAAAAATTAGTGTGATGCCGTAATATGATGAACATGGTTGTAAACTTAGACAGGTTTCATGACTGCAGTTTTTCGGCTCACTGCCTCTTTTGAATAATTATTAGATTAGAGAACTCTCAAAAACCCATTTATGCAAATTTTTAAAAACACCGGATATGAAGTTGCACTCAAATCATATGGTTGGCAACAGGGTATTTTGTATGATGGCATGGTAGCGGGATCTCGGACTTGTCCGATTACTGCAATTAGGATATACAATAGGAATATTGAGTACCGTGTTTATGCTAAAAATTCCGGATGGACAGAATGGGCAGGTAATGGGCTCGTAGCAGGGGTAGCCACCGGTCAGGATTTTATAACTGATATTTTATCGATTCAATTGCGAATAGTAAATATCGCTGATGGCGATTTTATATCCAGGGCAATGTTTGCGACGGATTGGACTGATACTGACTATGCCTCAAATAATTTAATTATTGGAGATTCAGGTTCTGAAAAGTCTCTTTTTTTATTTCAACTGTTTCCAATAGTGCCGCATGAAAATGTATCGCAAACCGGAATGAAATTAACTTTAACTATAGGAAGTTTATCTGAGACAACAGCGAAACAGAGAATTGATTTGGTTAAAGATTCGGTTATATGCTTGGCTTCTGTTGCTGCCGCCGCCGCAGCATGTGAGGGAACTGCCGGATTGGGTTGTTATTCGGCGGGAACTCTCGCAGTCGCCGCATGTGTTCAGGCTGTTGAAACGGGTTCCGCATTTATAAATGGAGAAGATCCAACATCATCTCCTGGTGAAAGTATGGAAGACCCGGGAATAGGTAATGAACCAGGAGATGTAATTGATAATGGCAATGAGCCAGAGCCAGAACCAGAACCCGAACCCGAACCCGAACCCGAACCTGAACCCGAACCCGAACCCGAACCAGAACCTGAGCCGGAACCCGAACCTGAACCGGAACCTGAACCGGAACCAGAGCCGGAACCGGAACCAGAGCCGGAACCGGAACATGAGCCTGAACCAGAGCCCGAGCATGAACCAGAGCCCGAGCATGAACCAGAGCCCGAGCATGAACCCGAGCATGAACCCGAACACGAACCCGAGCATGAACCCGAACATGAGGAAGAACACGATCATGAGGAAGAACATGATGCTGAGCATGGTGACGGGGGTCACGATGAACTGGCAGACATAGATGGTTCTAAAAAAATTAAAATCAACCCTGGAGATGCCGGCAAAATCAGACCGTCATCAAATACGCTTTTAAAACAACGGGAAGACAACAGGAAATTGTAAACTAACATAATATGAAAGCATATGATATATTCCTGTCTGCATTTTTTCTTATTTGGTTTATTCTTTCTGTCATGTCGCAGTTAAAGAATAAGTTTATTTTGAAAATGCGCTCGTTTGATTGCCTTCATTTAATTCCAAACTGGCGTTTTTTTGCCCCGATTCCTGCAAAAAAAGATTATCACCTGGAGTACAGATTAAAATTGGGGGAATCGAATACAACTCGATGGGAAAGAATTGAATTGGTAGCTCAGAGAAATTTTTGGTCCATGTTTTGGTATCCCAGTAAAAGATTAAGAAAGGCTTTCAATACATCAGTTAGAAGAATCAAACGAAGATTAAGTGATTCTGGTTTTGATTCCGCATCAAGAAGCGTTTCCTATCTGCATTTATTAAATTATCTCCAAAATAGTGTTCTGATAAATAATGCAAAGGCGCTGCAATTCAGAATTATATCCCAGCAGGATTTTGCGAAGAATCGAAAGCCGCGGCTGGTGTTTACTTCTGACTGGCATATTCAGTAAAAAAAATTGATTCCATGCACTTTGACGCATCAGATACTTTACACTGGGTAGAATGTATCTTATCAATACAAGTAATAATTTCTTCACTTGAAATTATAAAAATAGAAGATATTTTAAAAGACGAAGGACTTCTTTCCTGGAGAATACATCGTTTAAATCATCCGAAAGTAGCTCTATTCATAAAAAAAATAAGACTTGATTTCCTTTTTCGGTTTCAAATGACCCGTATTGTAATTGTAATCAGGATCCTGATGGCTTTCATGATTTCAATCTTTGTCATAATAAATTTTTCCGTACTGATGCCCTTACTTTTTATATTTTTTTCAACAATTTTTTTGACACTAAGAAATCCTCAAAGTAATGATGGTTCTGATCAAATGGCATCCATTGTAATATATTCCTGCACATTAGCTGAGTGTGTAACCGCAGGATATGGGAAGGAAATTGCTATTTACTTTATCGTGGCACAATCTTCATTAGCCTATGCAACCTCCGGGTTTCTGAAGCTTACAAAAAAAGGCTGGCAAAATGGCGATTATGTTCCTGAAATCCTAAAAACATCTTCATTCGGAAATTTAAGACTGCTTGCGTATATTGAAAAAAAAAACTTGTTGCCGTTATTTTGGGGTGTTGTGTGGCTTACGGGGACAGTTTAATCGCATTCGGGTTTATTTTCCCTTACAAAATATGTTTAATAATTTTAAGTTTTGGTATACTATTACATCTTGGAATAGGCCTTATTATGGGTCTCAATAACTTTTTGTGGTCTTTTGGAGCTACTTATCCGGCAATAGTGTTTACATCGCTTAAGATATATGGGATGATTTGAGTAGTGAGAACTTTATGCAACCGGTTTTAAAATCTTTAAAATCTTTAAAATCTTTAAAATCTCAGGTATCCCAAAATTACTCTCCTGCCTGTGTGGATTCCGGCTGAATTGTAGCCATCCTTGCAGGTAATTTTATAATTATACTGCCTGGTATTTACATAACTGTCGCCACCGGGAAGGCCGGGCCAGTTTGTATTTCCTTCAATGGTGGATAGTATGTTTCCAGCTAATATTTCGGTTACTAGGCCAACATGTCCGTGCACTGTGTTTAATAAAAATGTATGTTCCATTTTCATCAAATCCATCGCGGCCTTTGGATTTAGCCTTGCCTGGGCGGTCAACTGGCAAAATTCTCCTGGCTCATCTTTAAAAACAAGCAGATCACCCACATCCGGAGTTTGGACCTGGTTTGCAGGGCTTTCCTGCCATTGCTGATAACAGAGACCCGTTTTATATAATGGATTTTGAATCCCGGACTGGACAGCTGCTTCATTGAAACACCAGTATGCAAAAGACATACACCATTCGTTACCAGGCTTTAAACCAACACTCGCCAGATATTGATTGACTTCCGGGCCGGAATTGCTATTCAATGGATTTTCACACACTTTGTTATTAAATGCTTCCTGCGCAAAAACAATAGCGGTGTTGGCAATGGCAGAGGGCATAGGAACAGTTTTAAAAGTTTAATAAAAAAAATGATGACGAATGCAGACCAGGTAACAATGTTTGCTTGCTGAGACTGGATTATTATTTTGGTTTAATCCCCGCCCTCCTCAGATTCACCAACTGAACAAGGAGGTTGAACCAGAACGGTGCACCCATGGATATGCATCCGGCAGTAATCAGCCAGCCAAGAATAGTCCAGGGATTGAATTCCTTTGAATGATCTTTCCATCCAAGCGGCAGCGTCGTCGCACTCAGATCACTGGTGATTTTTTTGATGGCGGCGATCTGATCTGCTGTGTAATTGTTCTGCGAACTGTCCGAAGACTTGTGTACCCCAGGCAGCCTCTCCGGATGCTCAGCAATGCCCTCGGCCATAGCTGCCATATTGGAACGCAGCGCGGAATTATTAACAATTTCCCGCGTCATGGTAATCATATTGAGATTGAAGAAGATGGTGACTCCAACAGCGATAACCCGAACAGTTTTCACTGTGTTTGCCTGGTACCATCCCGAAACCCTGTCCATGTAATTATTATACCATTGCTCCAGCTTATGCTGAAGTTCCTTTATGTCATAAGAAGTATCGACAAGATTCTTTAATACCGCAATCAGGTTGCCATCCGAATCCTTATATACTGAAAGCCCCGAACGAACCTCATCAAAATAATTATTTGTTTTTGGTGCTTGTGATTTGGATGCTACCATATCCATAACAGCCAGTGAAAAATTGGCTGCTGGAATATAGGAGGGAAGCTTTGATACCTTTTTCTGAAGGGAGGCAATTTCAGCATGCGCGAAAAAAGTTTTTGCGTCCATGAGTTTTCCGATCGCCATATAAAGCATTTTTCCCCTCAACTGGAGGTTTGCAGCTATGAGTTCCTGGATGACATAGGTGATTACACTGAAAACGAGTATGATGAGTATGAGAGAAAGTGCTGTGTCCAGGTAGATATTCATATGAAAGGCGTTTTAAGTCTGGCAAAGTTAGCCTGATTATTTATTGAAATCTTGGTGCGTTTTTTTCTGGGTCCTAAGTGTTTTCATGTATGCCTGTCTGTTTTCATCAATGCGTCAATGTTTTCTTCGATGCGTCAATGTGTGCATGTTTATATAAGTGTTTTTCAAGTTTGCGTAAGTGTTTTCATGTATGCGCCTGCCTTTTCACGTTTGTGAATGATAATTTCTATATACTTCCAAAAAATAAAATACATTTAATGTGAATTAAGCCTCCTATGTCAAAAACGATATCTCAGATATTGCTGGCTGGTTTTGTTCTGATCAGTCTTTGCAGCTGTACCGATCTCAAAGAAATCAATGCTTTTGCACTGACCGGTCAGCAGGCTATGGAAAAGGGTAAAGGCATTTCCTATGGCTTTGAAAAATACTCGGTGGATTCGTCTTATGTCTTTCATCCCTTCCCTGATCAGCTGAAAGATGTTGACTGTACGTGCACACAACAGAAAAAGCTGGATGTTTTAAATAAAAAAGAATATCAGATACTCAGCGATTATTTTGGTGCACTGGCGCTTTTTACGGATCCTAAATCATCCATCGATATAACACCGGTTGGAGATGCAGTTCAAAGCGGCACCTACGCCGGCATCACGATTTCTGATGATGAATCATCTATTACTGCTACGCTGTCCGGTTTTCTTACTGACGCTGTGACGACTGGCTACAAATCAAAAAAATTGAAACAGATTATAAAGTTATATCATGATTCTGTCGTCACACTGATTGCCTTTATGAAACTGCGATCGGACGCATTGGTTGGCGAGATCGAAAACATGCAGGAAATTTTAAGGACGAATACTGATAAGCTTTTAAGGACAGCCGATAAAAATGAAACGAAATGGTCCTTATTATTCACATATGAATTACAGAAAAAAGAATGGGACGGAAAACTGGCAATGTATAAAGACTTTGATTCTGATTTTGACAAAATAACTGCCGGCGGCAATCTCATTTATCAGAATATGAATAATCTTAAGTCGAAAGACTTTAAAAAGAAATTAAATACGATCATCAGAAACCTGATTTACAATGGCGACACAAAAAATTAGAAAAATGACGGCCTTGGACCAGGCGCAATTTGCTTACGACACGGGAAGATTTTACCAGACCGTTGCCAGGCAAATTGGAGATTTTCTGCATGACAATATTAAAGAGCTAAGTGACCGGCAGCTGTCTATTCTTTCGGATGATCAGACACGTTTAATTTCTTATTCCAATACTTTTTTTTCGCTGACAGAGGACATCACATTTGACGGAGCGGCACCCTATTTCAGGAGTGTAACCAATGCAACAAAGCAAATCACGGACGCGATTGACCATATTCAGAAAGTCAGCGATATCATTAGTATTTCGGCCGGCGTGATAGGCGTGGCTGCCGGTATTCTAAGCCAGAATGGTCCATTGATTGCCAGTTCGCTGGCGGCCGTTTTAACAACCATAATGCCGGACAAATAATGATGTATGTCGGAAAATACTTCTTTAACACCACAGGAGTTTACGGATTCGGTTCAACCACTGGTTGAATTTCTGAATGATAAATTTAAGGACAACGACCTGTATATATCGGATATAAAAGATAAATGGAATCGTCAGTGTGTTGATCTGGTGCAGGAAGGAGGGGGTGTTTATGGCATTGCGCTGGCGGGTTATACTTATATTCTCGAAAAAATGGGTATCGCATTCATAAAAATGGCGGGCACGAGTGCCGGTTCCATTAATACCCTGCTGCTCGCTTCGGTGTACACACAGAAAGAAGCTCTGTCGCTTGGGAAACCGAATGCCTCTGCTTATTACGAAACGAGGTCGGAAAAGGTATTGGAATACCTGGCAAAAAAAGATCTGAGCCAAATCGTGGACGGGCATCCGCTCTGGCGGAAAATTATTCTCGGCATATTCAACGATCCGAAGGGTCCTGCAAAATTGGGTAAAAAGTTTTTATTGTGGGGTAAATATGCAGCGACTGCCCTCGTGCTGTTCTTGTTCATCAGCGTACTTTCTCTTTTTCTTACGCTCCGTTGCAGCGGCGGAAATTTCTGGAGAATCAGCTCTGTAATAACATGGATCGCACTGGCCCTCATACTGATCCTGACCATCGCATTCGCGGGGAAATCAATCCTTTTGCGTTTTCTCTACCGTCACGCTGAACGTCTGGGTATCAATCCGGGCGACGACTTCCAGAACTGGATTTGCAATATCCTTCAGGAAAACGGAGTGGATTCTGTGGAAGCTCTTAAAGGCAAAATCAATGATGAATCAGCTTTCATTCCGGAGTATAAGCCTCCTTCGGTGGGCCGTTTGAAGGGAAAGATAACGCCTACCATTCAAATGCCTGATCCACAAAATGAAATTACATATGATACCATTGATCCTATCCTGGACATGATCGAAAATAACAGTATCAGCCTGGATTTTATCAGTGACCAGCTTAATAAATTAGATAAGCCGCTGGACATGTCCCGTATTGTCGAAGCATTTGAAAAAAGAACTCTGAATGCCTTTGATCAGAAAATATCGGGAGCAGGTTCTATAACCCGCGAGCTGGTGATGGTGAGTTCGGATCTGACCAATCAGATAAAAGTAGAATTTCCGGGCATGCACCGCATGTACTGGGGAGATGACTATAAAATTTCACCATCCAATTATGTGAGGGCGTCCATGTCGGTTCCTTTTTTCTTCAAACCCTTCCAGATATTTTATGATCCGGATCAAAAACCGGTCATCCTGGAAGAATGGGCCAATTATACGAAAGTCAAAAAGGAGATCGGAAAGTATGCGCTGTTTGTTGATGGCGGTATGCTTTCGAATTTTCCAATCAACGTTTTCAATGACCCCACGATTCCGTTGCCGCGAAAACCGACTCTCGGCATCAAACTGGAATACAACGATGACTCGACCAGCGATCCCATCAACAGCCTCGCGGTTTTCGGATCACGGATGGTCAGCACCATGCGGTTTTTCTATGACCGCGATTTTCTTATAAAAAACGAATCATACCGAAAAACGGTGCGCAGCGTCGATACGGGAACAATCAGCTGGCTGAATTTCGGTCTGAATGACCAGCAGAAAATCGAACTCTTTTTTAGGGGTGCGCTTTCGGCGGCCCTCTTCCTTGCCGGCAGCGGCTGCAAAAACGATAAGCTGACTGATCTTTGTGATAAAGGGAAAACTATTAATTTTAAAAAAGCAAAAGGAGGACAATTTAATATGTTTGAGACCTGCCAACGCAAGTTTGCATGCGCGGAACTCGACGACCTGCTGGGCGATGTCCGGTTTTCCTGGGATGGTTATAAAGCTGAACGCATTCAGACATTGCTGGCGCATCCGAAGCAGAAGGCCAACCTAAAGAATCAGGCTTCCACAATAAAATAATTAGTGCTGAAAAAAATAATCAGTGCATGAATAAATGTGACTGTCCTTATACGTTTCAGATCTTCTGCCCCTGCCATATCATGGACTGGCTGATCTGGATATTCATTGCGGGTTTTTTGATAACGCTCCGGATACTCGTCATCCAGTCCAATTTTTATTACTATACGGATAAAAATAATAATCCGGTCAAAATTTCAACGATACGTGATCTTGAGTTGTGGCGCGACTACAATCGCTTCTTCATTGTGATTACAAGCCTGTCGGATAAAATGAAGGAAACCATTCGCCGCGGCCTGCGGGCGGACTATGTTTTTATGTTTTTTGCCTATGGCGGACTCTACCTGCTTGCACGTTGGGCCGCACATTGTTTTGTACAAAACGCGTTCTGGTCTGTTGTCTGGTTGTATTCCAGATGGCTTCCGCTTGTGGCCTGGGTGATGGATATTTCAGAGAATATATTTTCAGCTGTGCTACTTCGCAATATTTCAAAAACAACAGCTCAAATACAAAGGATTTTATCCCTGCTGAAATGGCTGATCGTAGTGCTGTATTTAATGGTCTGGCTATCTTATGGCATACATATATTACACTTCTGAGATAAACCAGGTAATAATGTCTGGTCTGTCCCGTGCGTTTAACAAATCAATAACAAAATTTTTTTAAGATCTGAAATTTAAAAAAGGACGATGAACATTTTCTATTCCTTTCACAAGTGCATCAGTGCTTGCGCCGAATAATCTGCATGGAGTCCGCTGCTGGTTAGCGACTCACGTATTTCGACAATGGCAAGCTCCGGACGATTCGTAATTAGTGCTTTCCGGTTTTTAGTAAAAGAGGGGGACTTACCCATCAATCAATAATAACCAGTAATCTCTAAATGGACTGACCTGAAAATTGTCCCGGAGAAAGAATGTTGAGACCCCGAAATGATTTTGAAAAATTGTACCTTGGAATTCAATTATTCTTCGCAAGTAAAAATCCTCCTTACAGGAAACAATCTGCTGCCTTCCCAAGTTTGTTGAAAAACCATTTATTTTTTTAGATCTTATTGGTGCCTGAATAACATTCGTTTCTTATCAATTCAATTAATCGGCGTCATGAAAAACAACAAAATAAAGGGTCGCGTCTTTGACCTTGAGACTGGTAAGGGTCCGGAAGGAATTGAAGTAGAAGCCTGGAGTAATGAAGGAACTTCGCGGCACGCACTCGCGACCGGCCTGACCAAAAAAAGCGGTGTGTTCCTGATAACATTTACGGAGGCATCTGTGAAAGAAACCATCCGGAAGGACCCGGAGATTCTTTTAAAAATTTACCGGGATGGCAAACTGATGAAAGGACCTTATCTCGAAAAAATTTATAATCTGAACGAGTGGATTGAGGATCAGAGGATTGAAGTCAATACGGGGGAAGAGATCCCGGACAGGCCGGGTGATGAGCCGTGGGTAGTGCAGGGGATCGTGTATGATCCCTCGGGGAAGCCGGTTTCGGGTTTGCTGGTGAAAATATTTAACAGGCAGCTACGGGGAATGAAAGTGTTGGGGCAGGAAAAGACAAGTGAGCGGGGGAGGTATTCTGTCAGGTATAAACGTATCGATAAACAAGTTGATCTGTCTGCTGAAGTTTATAACAGTAAAAATAAGCTGGTCTACCAGTCATCCATAGACGAAACTTTGTTTAATGCGCCGGCACGAGCGAGACTGGACATCCGGCTGTCGGTGGATCCACGGCCGGTGGTCTCGGAATTTGATCAGATCATGTCGAAAGTGAAGCCGAGTCTGGGCAAGAGTCTGACCTATGACCAGCTGGGTGAGACGCAGGAGAATCCGGACATTAGTTTTCTGGCCAATGAGACGGGC
>Ga0080027_10000131_pt1 | contig 32726 bp, 26 predicted proteins | sample OrgsoiDNA2013046_FD_70962 | JGI IMG/M metagenome (GOLD analysis project Ga0080027, IMG submission 70962) | Permafrost soil microbial communities from the Arctic, to analyse light accelerated degradation of dissolved organic matter (DOM) -... | ecosystem: Environmental > Terrestrial > Soil >... | reverse complement strand
TCCGGCTTCGGCTTGGCGGGGAGGCGGCCGAAATATTTTTCCAGAATTGGCATAACTTCGGCGGATTTTACGTCACCCACCACTCCGACCGTCATGTTGGCCGGGATGTAGTACTTGTCGAAAAATTTCTGCGCGTCGGTGGCGGAGAAGGATTGCAGATCGGACATGAAGCCGACGATGGGCCGATGGTACGGGTGCGCGACGAAGGCTGCCGATTCGAACTGTTCGACCAGTCGCCCAATCGGAGCGCTGTCGGTCCTCATGCGGCGCTCTTCCATGACCACGTTGCGTTCTTTGTAGAACTCGCGCATGACGGGATGGAGGAAGCGTTCCGATTCCAGATAGGCCCAGAGTTCGACGCGGTTGGACGGGAAGGAATAGTTGTAGCCGGTTTCGTCGTTATTGGTGAAGGCGTTCATGCCCTCGCCGCCGTTGCTTTCGACGATCTGTCCGAATTCGTTGAGGACGACGTACTTGTTGGCTTCGGCGGTGGCGTCTTCCCAGGCTTTTTGCAGGTCTTTTAGTTTTTGTTCGTCGCGGCCGACGCGCTTGTGGCGCTCGTCGTCGTAGGCGGCGTAGGCGGTTTCGACTTTTGCGAGGGCCGCTTTTTCGGCGGCGTAGTTGGTGGTGCCGATTTTGTCGGTGCCCTTGAAGGCCATGTGCTCAAACATGTGGGCGAGGCCGGATTTGCCAATGTCTTCCTGCGTGGACCCGGTGTCGACGTGCGTGAAGAAGGAGAAGACCGGGGCTTCGGGGCGCTCGCAGATGAGGACGGTGAGGCCGTTGGGGAGGGTTTTTACGGTTACGCGCTTTTCGAAGGAGGCCAGGTCTTGGGCTTGCGCGATGGTTATTAGCAGGAAAATGGCGCTGAAGAGTGCTAACGAGCGGGATTTCATGGAACCTCCACAGCCTTGGACGTGGTGCAGGGCGGATGGTTTGAAGTTAGTGGGGGGTGAGTGGGGTTGTCAAACGGGAGGCAGAAATTTCTGGCCGTGCATTGGCTACGCGAAAACGGTTTCCTGCGAACGCTAGGTCACGACGTTACTGAGGAATGTGGCTTCCGCCACTCATCCGGTGTCAAATACCAGTATGGAACTAATCTTTCCGGAGCGCTTCGAATGAGAGCCAAGGTGACCTCTGCCCTGTTCTCTGTATGCGCCGCCCTGAGTATAGCTTGGTTGATTCGAAGCTTTCCGCCTGGTGAGCGCCCCACGATCCTAGTGGCGGGTGCTCTTGCGCTCACGGTGGCTGCGGCGGGGGTGTTTTTCGCTCCGCGATTCAGTTACTGTGCGGTTGTCCTGTCGGGGTTTGTGATTTTGTATTGGTTCTCGCGATTCGAGCTTTCCAATTTTCCCGCAATCAACTCCTGGATAGCGTTCAACTTGCCGGACAGTGATCCGCAGTTCCGTTTAGACATCTTCCAAGCCAAACTGAAGATTCTCCTCGTCGTCGCGGTCGTGATTTCGACCTTGGTCTCCGTGACTCGCCTGCTGCCAGATCGCTGTGTGCTGCGCGGAAGGCCTCTCCGGGAGAGAACTTGGCCAGCATTTGCATTTTGTTTACTGGCCATTGGCCCGTGGTACTACCGATCGGTGAACCCATATCGTATTCCCCTGCTAGTGAAGGGTAGTTGGAACCCTGAGTTAGTGATTTTGCATGTGGAGAAGAGAGGCCTTACGTTTCACGAGCGCTCTGTCGGCGTAGTTCGGGACAGTAGCTTTCATGTTGAAAGTAATGCTCGGAAGCTGTTCCAATACAAGTTCTTCGTTCTTCGCGGATCGGGAGTGGTCCCGGAGACTTCGATGGCGGGGATTCGGATGTTCGCGCAGTCGGCTCAGCTGAGGGATTTGCGTACCCCGCCCGCTGTCTCTTTGCGGGATTGGAATGCAGAAGGCTGGTATGTTCGGACCGGCCAAAACGTCTTAGCTTTTACGACCGAAAATCACACCACGCCGCCACAAGAAGTGATTGACATGTTTCATAGGCTTGAGTCGATACCTCCCGCGGCAACGGAGTCGGGAAATGTAAGCGACGTATGCTTGGGTTTCTGCTACGACCCGTTGGCGGGGCTGTGGGTCGTTTATATGACCGACCCACTGCGCCGAGCGGAGTAAGATCCCCGCCCTATCGCTGACGCGACAAGGACGGGGCACCCGCTGTACCGTAGGTGGAATTGTTGGCCGTGCCCCGAACTGTCATTCTGAGCGCAGCGAAGAATCACTCGGCTGCTGGCGTGGCGATACTCTTGCTGGCTTTCTCACGAGGACGCTGCGCGGGGAGAAAGGGTTGGACTGTGAGGTGGGGCTCCTGAGCAGGGGTCCTTCGGCTCCGCATTTCCGCGCTGACGCGCGGGAATGCTGCGCTCAGGATGACAAATTTTAGGGGTGAGTGCATTCTTGATGCGAGGCTCCCTTTGGCGGATTCCACTCCCATTGATGTGCAAGGCCGACGGTTGACCGTCTCGAACTTGGAGAAGGTGTTGTATCCGTCGACTGGGTTTACCAAGCGGAAAGTGATTGACTACTACGTGCGGGTGGCGCCGTATCTGTTGCCGCATTTGGCGGGGCGGCCGTTGACGATGAAGCGGTATCCGGATGGGGTGGATGGGGAATTTTTCTATGAGAAGAATGCGCCGAAACATCGTCCGGAGTGGGTGAAGACGGCTCCGGTGTATAGCCGGCACAATCGGCGGACTTTGGAATATATCCTGGTGGACGATTTGCCTACCTTGGTTTGGCTGGCGAATTTGGCTTCGTTGGAGCTGCATCCGTCGCTTTCGCTGGCGGAGAATCTGAATTGTCCGACGATGATGGTGTTTGATCTGGATCCGGGGCCTCCGGCGAATGTGGTGCAGTGTGCGCAGGTGGCTTTGTGGCTTAAGGAATTGTTTGAGCAGTTTGGGTTGCGGAGTTCTCCGAAGACTTCGGGGTCGAAGGGGTTGCAGATTTATGTGGCTTTGAATACTCCTGTGACCTACGAAAAGACGAAGGGGTTTACGCATGCTGTGGCGCGGCTTTTGGCGGAACGTCATCCGGAGCTGGTGGTGTCGGAGATGAAGAAGGAAGTGCGGGGCGGGAAGGTCTTCATCGACTGGAGTCAGAATGATGAGCACAAGACTACCGTTTCGGTGTATTCGTTGCGGGCGCGGGAGCGGCCTACCGTGTCGACGCCGGTGACTTGGGAGGAAGTGGAAGAGGCTGCTCGGAAGAAGAAGGCTGAGAAGCTGGTGTTTGAAGCGGGGCAAGTGTTGAAGCGTTGCGAGGCCATGGGGGATTTGTTTGCGCCGTTGCTAACCCTGAAGCAGAAGTTACCGAAGCTGTAAGTTTGTGTGGCGCGGGCGCCCTCGCCCGCGAGGTCTTAAAGCTGAGGAGCCTCGAATTTCTTAAGCCCTAAAGTCAAAGACAAGACCACGCGGGCGGGGGCGCCCGCGCCACACAATCCTTGCGTTGGGCTACACTTTTTCTCATGTCGCAGCTTTATGCAGGGACCTCGGGATGGGCGTATGCGGGGTGGAAACCGGATTTTTATCCTGCCAAGCTGGCGCAGAAGAAGTTTTTGAACCACTATGCGTCACAGCTCAATACCGTGGAAGTGAACTTTACGTTTCGGCAGTTGGTGAAGGAATCAACCTTGAACAACTGGATTGCCGATACGCCGGAGAGTTTTCGATTTGGCGTGAAGGCGCACCAGATGCTGACGCACATCAAGCGGCTGAAAGGCACGGCGGATTTTCTGCCACGTTTTGTATCTTCGCTGGAGCCGTTGGCGCGGGCAGGGAAGCTGGGGCCGGTATTGTTTCAGTTGCCTCCGAATATGAAATTCGATGCCGCGCTGCTGAGCGATTTTCTGGCGGAGTTGCCGCGAGTGTTGAAAGCTGCGTTTGAGTTTCGTCATGCTTCGTGGTTTGTGGATGAGACCTGGGCTCTATTAAAAGAGCGCAACGCGGCGCTATGCGTGGCTGAAAGCGAGACCTTGGCGACGCCGGACGAGACCACTGCCGACTTTGCTTACTACCGCTGCCGCAAAGCCAGCTACTCCGCCGACGAGCGCAAGCAGATGCTGCAAACCCTGCGCGGGCACACGGAACATGGACGCGACGTGTTTGCCTACTTCAAGCATGAAGAGACGCCGGAAGGCGTGTTGTACGCTCGGGATCTTCTGACTGCCGCCGTGAAGTAGAACCCGCCGTGTCACTTCATGCTGTGTCCGATAACGCGTAGGCTGATTCTGTGCCGCCCCCCATTTCCAACGAAAAACTCCTCGCCGCTTTCACCGCCTATTTGAAAGTGGAGAAGGGCCTGGCGCGGCTCTCCGTCAGCGCGTACCTGAGCGACCTGCTCCAGTTTGCCGAGTTTCTCGAGGGCCGAAAGCGCGCTCTTTTGGCTGCCCAGCGCGAGGACGTTCGCCAGTTCCTTCAGCAGCTCTTTGCCAATCAGGTGGAGGGGCGCTCGGTGGCGCGGAAGCTCTCGGCGCTGCGGCATTTCTATCGCTATCTTTTGTTAGATGATCTGCTCGAACACGACCCCACTCTGAACATCGATTCTCCCAAGCGCTGGAAAGTCTTGCCCAAGGCTCTTGGGCGAGAAGAGATAGAGACGGTGTTGCACGGCCCGAAAGCGACGTCCGATTCGAAAATGGCGCAGGCAATTGCCGAGCGCGATCGGGCCATGCTGGAAGTGTTTTACGCAGGCGCGCTGCGCGTTTCCGAAATCATTGGCGTCAAGATGGAGGATTTGAAGCTCGAGCTCGGCTACGTCCTCGTGCGCGGCAAGGGCGATAAGGAACGCATGGTGCCCATCGGGCGCTCTGCGATGGGCGCTCTCGGGTCGTACTTAAGCAAGGCCCGTCCCGCGCTTGTCGGAGAGAAAGCTTGCCCGTTCTTGTTTCCAGGACGCGGCGGTCGCCAACTAAGCAGGCAGAGTGTGTGGGCCATGGTGCGCGCGTCCTCGCTGGCCACGGGGCGCCGCGTATCTCCGCACATGCTGCGGCATAGCTGCGCTACGCACATGGTCGAGAACGGCGCTGACCTTCGCACGGTGCAAACGATTCTGGGCCACGCGGATATTTCTACCACGCAGATCTACACCCATCTCGCGCTCGACCGGCTGAAGACCGTGTACACGCAGCACCATCCGCGGGCTAAGGCTAGGAAATGAACGCGCTCACCACGGAGACACGGAGACACGGAGGGAGAACCGCCAAAGAAGTTCGCCGGTCCATCGTGGAGAAAGCTGTCGACGAATTCCTGCGTCACCTGCGCGGGCAGAATTCTTCGATTCACACGATTAAGGCCTACGCGCAGGATCTCGATGTGTTTTCCGATTTCGTCGGACAGAGCACCTGGAAGCAGATCGACCACATCCGTATTCGCGGATTTCTTTCGCTTCTCTACGAGCGCGGCCTGAGCAAAACCTCAGTCGCGCGGGCGCTGGCCGCCGTGCGTTCGCTGTATCGCTGGCTGGCCCGCGAAGGCGTCGTCGAACAAAATCCGGCGGCGTTGGTGTCCACACCCAAGCTCCCCAAGAAGCTCCCGCGCGTTCCGACTGTGGAGGAAGTCAACCGCGTGCTCGACGCAAAGGCCCCGGAAACCGCTGCGTTCCCGCAGCGCGATTTGCTGCTGCTCGAACTCCTCTACGGCTGCGGAATCCGCAACTCCGAGCTGACGGGGATCAACGTTGAAGATATCCGCTACTCGGAAAACGTCATCCTGATTCGCGGCAAGGGCAAGAAAGAGCGTTACGTCCCCTTCGGCGAATCGGCGCTCAACGCTTTGAACATATATTTGCCCGCGCGGGCCAAAGTTATGGTTGTCCGCAACAGGGCCCCTCGCGCACTGCTCATCAATCTTCGCGGAGGCCGCATCACCACGCGCAGCGTGGGCCGCATCGTCAAACAGATGGCCGTCGCCAACGGCCTTTCGTCAGACTTCCACCCGCACACGCTTCGTCACGCTTTTGGAACGCACATGCTGGAGGAAGGTGCCGACCTCCGCGCCATTCAGGAACTCCTCGGACACGAACGACTCTCCACCACGCAGCGCTATACCCAACTTTCCGTGCAACACCTCATGGCCGTTTACGACAAGACCCATCCGAAGGCGAAGTGAAAATAAGATTGTCATTCCGAACGGAGCGAGGAATCTGCTCTTAAGGTTGTGGACAGCCAGAGCAGATTCCTCGCTGCGCTCGGAATGACAAGCGTGAGTCTGGCGGCCTAACCTGCCGCCTTTGCCGACGGTCCCTTCTTTCCGCGGTACGCCCGGTTCAGTACCGTCCACATCGACACAACTTTCGCTCGCACCGTTGCCATCATCTGCGTCGCCAGCAATTCGGTAGGTTCGCCGGGAGGCGGTGGAACTGGTTCTCCGAACGCCATGCTGAATCGGGCGGTAAATTCCTGAAAGAACGGCTTGCCGCGGGGCCAGGCGTCGTAAAAGCCCTCGATCGCGATGGGCACAATCGGCACTCGCAGGTGCGTCGCCAGAATGGCTGCGCCTTTCTTGAAGCGCTTCGGGGAGCCATCCACGCTGCGTTCGCCTTCGGGATAAAGAATCAGAATCTTTCCATTCCGTAATCCAAAGGCTCCCGCTTTCAAAGCCGGAACAAGATTGGCGTCCGGGTCCAGCACAACCACATGCAACTGGCGGGCAATCCAGCGCATGATGCCCGTGCCAAAAATCTCACTCGTCCCCAGCGCAAACAGATTCTTGAAATGCTTCCAGGGCAAAATTGCTCCAAGGATGGCCGGATCGATGTAGCTTTGGTGATTGGAGGAAAGAATGAACGGGCCGCTCTCAGGAAGATTTTCCATCCCCGTTACCTTCAGCCCGTTCAGCACCCGCGACAGAAAATGCACAAATTTTGCGACCACGAACCACAACGCCGTCCAAAAAATCTGGGGCCGCGCCAGCGCGAGCACTTCGGGATCCGCAGGTTCTTCAGCGAGAACCGTGCTCCACCCCGCGGATTCCGTCCGCCCGCCGCCCGCCGCCACGCTGGCCACCACGGCGTCCACCAACTGCCGCACGGTGTAGATTTCCCCCAGATCCGACTCGGGCACCTTGCCGCCAAGTTCTTCTTCAATGCTTACCAGCAGCTCAATTCGCTGCATGGAATCGAGACCCAGATCCAGTTCCAAGCTCGTCTCCGGACTGATTGCGACGTTTCCTTTGGAAGCCTCGCGAATAATCGGAAGTACTCGCTCTACGTCCCGCTGCTCCAGCCACTCCGCGTCCGCCGTGGAAAGTTCTGGGGCTTTGGCGCCGTCTGAGCCTGCATCTGCATCGGGGCCGGCGTCGCCCCGCGCGCGCTGCTCTTTCACGCGCTTTTCCACTTCGAAGCGCTTGATCTTTTTCGTCGTCGTGCGCGGCAGCTCTTCCTGCCAAATGTCGTAGCTCAGAATGCGCTTCACGCTGGGCATCTCGTGGGAAATCCCCTCCACGTCCCAGCGGATTGCCTCTTTCGCGTTCACGATCTTTTTTTCTTTCAGGGCCTCAAAGTTCGGAACAATCACAGCGTGGAGTTGTTCTTTCTTCGGATCACCACCGACGCCGGCGATCGCCATCACGCAGATTTCCTTGATAAACGGCGACTTCAGGTAGTAAGACTCAATCTCATCCGGGTATAAATTCTTGCCATTGGCTAGGACAATCAATTCTTTCTTGCGTCCGGTAATGAACACATGGCCGCGAGAGTCGACGTATCCCAGATCTCCGCTCAATAACCAGCCGTCTCGAAAAGCGGCCGAGGTAGCGTCGGGGCGGTTGTAATAGCCGAGCATCACGTTCGGCCCGCGAATCGCGATTTCACCACTGGCCGGGCCGTCTTCCGCAGATTGTGAACCCGACGCCTGCGCATCGACGATTTGCACTTCCACTCCCGGAATCGGCTTGCCCACCGAGCCAATCACCAGGTCTCCGGGAGGCGTTACGGTTGCTCCACCGGTGGTCTCGGTCAGTCCGTAGGCCTGCAAGACATCGATTCCCAAAGCATAGAATTCGCGAGCAATCTCGGGATCAAATCTCGAGCCTCCCGTGACCAACAGCCGCATACGCTTGCCAAAAGTCGCGTGAATCTTCCCGAAAAACACCTTGCCCAGATTGATTCCGATTTTCCGGGAAGCGCGGTTTAGCGCCAGCATCCCGGCAAAAACCCGCTTCGCCAGAAAGCCGCGCTTGTTAATTTCTTTCTCGATGCGCTCGTGAATCAAATAGAAGAATTGCGGTACCACGCAGAAGGCACTGATTTGCCGCTCCTGCAACCCGCGCAGTAGCTCCGTTGTGTTCAGCGTCTCCAGATACACCACCCGCGCGCCGACGGAAAGCGGAATCAGCAGGTTGGTGACTTGCGCAAGAGAATGGAATAGCGGCAATATCCCGAGGATTGCATCTTTCTCCGTAAACCGAACCAGTTTCACCACCGAATCCACTTCAAAAGCCAGATTCTCGTGCGAGAGCATTACACCCTTCGGGTCTGATGTCGTGCCCGACGTGTAAAGCAGCACCGCCAGGTCGGACTCCTTTGGTTCACTGGCAATAAGCTCGCCCGCTCCGGCTGCAATCATGGCGTCGACTGTGCCAGCGACACCGACACCGTCCTCTGTACCCTCCAGCAGCACAATTTTTACCGCGGTGTCAGTCACAGCTTCCCGCGCCAACACCAAATGCCGGGTGTCGCAAAACAGCAGGCTCGCTCCGCTATCCAACAGCAACTTGTGCACCTGGTCGGCGTGGTAGTTGCTATCGAGCGGCACAGCCGTGCAGCCCTGAGCATAGGTTCCCAGGTAGCTGACTACCCAGCGCGCGCTGTTATCGGCAAAAATGGCACATCGCGAACCGGCCGCAACGCCGTTCTTCCGCAGCCAGGCGCCTACGCTCTCGGCCGCCCCGTGCAGTTCGCCATAGGTAAGAGTTTCGGTGTGATCCCGGCGCTGCATCTCAACCGCAACCGCGTTGGGGACGCGGCGGGCACTTTCACTGAAACGTCGGTAGAAAAGGTCCATAGGCGAAATCAGCGAACAGGATCACTGCCGCGCTGAATATACAGCAAAATCAATGCCTCTGCGGAGTTCCTCTGGAAGCTCTTTCAGCAACTCCAAGCCCGGCTGCGCATCCAACCTATGTTAGGCTTTTACTATCTCAGTTTGATGGCCGAAGTGTGCCGTTTGTAAGGATTTATCCGCATTGATTAACACGATTGCAGCCAAGATTTTCGGGACCAAGAACGAGCGGGAGGTGAAGCGCCTCCAGCCCATTCTCGACCAGATTACGGTCCTCGACGCGCCGACCCGGGCGCTCTCGGACGAACAGCTCCGCGCGAAGACCTTCGATTTCCGTAAGAAGATCGACGAACGCCTGCGGGGGATTCCCGAGGCCCCTCCGAACGATGCCGACGCGCGCGATGCGCGCGACAAGGAAGAGCAAGCCGCCCTCAAAGAGATTCTCCAGGAAATTCTGCCGGAAGCGTTTGCAGTGGTCCGCGAAGCCGGGCGCCGAGTCTTGAACATGCGCCATTTCGATGTGCAGATGATCGGCGGCATGGTGTTGCACCAGGGGAAGATCGCCGAGATGAAGACCGGCGAAGGCAAAACGCTGGTCGCCACTTTGCCCGTATACCTGAACGCCCTGTCCGGCCGCGGGGTGCACGTGGTCACGGTGAATGACTATCTCGCCAAGCGCGACGCCGAATGGATGGGCAAGATCTATACGTTCCTCGGCCTCACCGTCGGCGTTATCGTGCATGATCTGGACGATGAAGAACGCCGCGCCGCCTATGCCGCCGACGTTACCTACGGCACCAATAACGAATACGGTTTCGACTATTTGCGCGACAACATGAAGTTCGATCTGGGCGACTGCGTGCAGCGCGGCCACCATTTCGCGATTGTCGATGAAGTCGATTCCATTCTCATTGACGAAGCCCGCACCCCGCTCATCATCTCCGGATCGAGCGAACTTACCACTGACAAATACGATCGCGTCAACCGCATCATTCCCAGTCTCGAGCGCGGCGAGGAAATCCAGAAGTCGATTGACGAAAAGATTTGGACCGGCGACTACACGATGGATGAAAAACACAAAACCATCACGGTCACCGATGAAGGTTGGGAAAAGGTCGAAAAACTTCTGGGCATCGGCAACATCGCCGATCCGGAAAACTGGGACCTCAAGCACCACGTCGAAACAGCTCTCAAGGCGCACTCTCTCTACCGGCGCGATGTCGATTACGTCGTGAAGGATGGGGAAGTCATCATCGTGGACACTTTCACGGGCCGCTTGATGCCGGGCCGCCGCTGGTCTGACGGTTTGCATCAGGCCATCGAGGCCAAGGAAGGCGTGAAGGTCGAGAACGAGAACCAAACGCTGGCGACGATCACCTTCCAGAACTATTTCCGCATGTACAAGAAACTCGCCGGGATGACGGGCACTGCGGAAACGGAAGCTCCTGAGTTCGACAAGATCTACAAGCTTGAGGTCGTGGTGATTCCCACCAACCGGAAGATGTCCCGGTTGGAGAATCCGGACATCGTTTACCGCACGGAGAAAGAAAAGTATTTTGCCGCCGCCGACGAAGTGCAACAACTCCACGACCTCGGCAGACCCATTCTCGTCGGCACCACATCGATTGAAAAATCCGAGGCGCTTTCCGACTTGCTGAAACGCAAGGGCATCCGGCATGTGGTGCTCAACGCCAAGTTTCACGAACGCGAAGCAGAAATCGTGGCCCAGGCCGGACGCAAAGGCGCCGTCACCATCGCCACCAATATGGCGGGCCGCGGCACGGACATATTGCTCGGGGGAAATGCGGAATTTCTTGCCAAGCAGGAATGCGTCAAGAAGGGCCTCGCCCAGCCGGTTCGCGAAGCGCAAGGTCAGGTCATCACCGCCGTCGATGACGAAAAAGACTTCCTCTTCTATTACCAGGGCAGCGAATATGTCGTTCCCAAGGCGCAATGGGAAGAGGCCTTCCGCGAGCACCAGGCAGCGACTGATCAAGAGCACAAAGAAGTCGTTGAGGTGGGTGGACTTCACATTCTGGGGACAGAACGTCACGAATCCCGCCGTATCGACAACCAGTTGCGCGGGCGTTCCGGACGCCAGGGCGATCCCGGATCCTCGCGCTTCTACCTCTCACTGGAAGATGACCTCATGCGCATCTTCGCCAAAGAGTGGGTCTCCACGCTGCTCCAACGCCTCGGCATGGAAGAGGGCGTGCCCATCGAGTCGCGGATGATTTCGCGCCGTATTGAAGCTGCGCAAAAGGCCGTCGAGTCGCAGAACTTCGAATCCCGCAAACACGTCCTCGAATACGACGACGTGATGAACAAGCAGCGGACCGCTGTTTATGGCCTGCGCCGCCAATTGCTCGAAGGGGTTGATCAAAAAGAACTCATCATCGAGGACTACGTTTCCGGCATCCTCGGCGGACTAATCGAACAACACTGCCCGCCCAAAGCCCACGTCGACATGTGGGACCTCAAAGGCATGAAGGAAGCCATCTTTACCCGGTTCGGCGTGGATGTCACCGCGGAAGGCATCAACATGGAGAGCCTCAACCGTACCGAACTCGGCGACTCCATTTTCCAAAAACTCAAGGACCGCTACGAAGCGAAAGAAAAGCTTCTCGGGGCCGACGCCATGCGCTACCACGAGCGGATGATCATGTTCAGCGTCATCGATCAGCTCTGGAAAGACCACCTCCTCAACATGGACCACCTCAAGGAGGGCATCGGTCTCCGCGGCTATGCGCAGCATGATCCGCTTGTGGAATACAAGCGTGAATCCTTCGACATGTTCGAAGAGATGATGCAGCGCTTCCAGGAAGATACGGTTCGCTATCTCTATCTCATGCAGATTTTCGAGCGTCCGCAGGGCCCGGACGCCGGGACGCCGACCGGGTCGCCGGAAGATCGTCCGTTACTTCCTTCGGCCAATGGCAAACGTCCCCGCAACGTGTCCACGTCCGTCGACGAAATCGAACACGAATTCCAGCGCAAGAAGAAGCGCGAACTCCAGCAGGCCAAAATGGCTGGCGGCGGAGCCGAGCAGGCGCCAGTTCAACAAGTCGTCCGCTCCAGCGCGAAAGTTGGACGCAATGATCCTTGCCCTTGCGGCTCTGGAAAGAAATTCAAGAAATGCCATGGTGGGGGCGAGTGAAGAAATGACGAGCATCTTGGATGCCGGTTTTTCAACACGGGTATGTCCCTTCGAGATGTACCATAGATAAATCCAAGGGAGTTGTGGATGCATCGCAGTGATAAGCTAGAGCAAAATAGCCAGGGGCGTGAGGGCATGAGGCAACGACGGAAGTGGCGCATTAGTGCAAGCTTTTCGTTGCTCTGCGCATTCCTCACAGGGATACCAGGCTTCGTGGTGGGGCAAGCACCTGGCTCAGGCGCCATGCTCGCAGCTCGCGGCAGCGTTGCAGTGAATGGGCGTGTCGTTGGAACTTCGCAGGCGCTGCTGCCCGGAGACCTCACAGTCACGCAAAAGGACTCCGGTGGAAATCTTACTCAAAACGGAACCAACGCGATGCTTGGCTCGGATACTGCCTTACGATATGAGGGCGATTACGCTGTCCTCGAACGGGGAGGTGTCAGCGCCAATACACAAGGCGGGTTCGCAGTCCAAGCCGGGTGTTGGACAGTTAAACCCCTGGTGTGGAATCAGTGGACGGAATTTGCCATCAGTTATGCCAGCGCCGGCGAAGTTCTTATCCAGGCACGGAACGGCGATGTTCGCGTCTATGGACGCACTCAGAAAGCTCGGGATAAGAAATCCGACAAAGCAGTTGACGTATCCAGCGAAGCGGAGCGAAACCGAGATGTGAATGGCGCCCCGGTTGGCACTTCTGGGGGCACGCAGGACCCTCAACCTGATCGTGGTGAACTACTCCGCTCCGGACAAGAATTGCGGCGCGAGGCTTGCCCGGCCGGGGAGCAATCGCGGCGGCGGCCAGGGGGCGGTGCAGCCAGCGCAGCCACAACCGGTCCTCTGAACTCAACCGGCGCCCTATACGGTGGAGCGGCCGCGGCAGGCGTAGTTACGGTCCTATTTCTCGTCCATCATGACGAGCCAGCCAGCCCCAAGAACCCCTAGAGTTCGTTTGCCTTTGCCAAAACTGGATTAGGCTTGTGATCCCGACCGCAGAGAGGGGCGCTAAGTGACGCCTCCGAATCCGCTAGACCCAGCAAGGCAAAGCATCGGTCTGTGCTCAACCTGCCGGCACATGCGCCGCCTTGAATCTGATCGAGGCTCGGTATTTTATCTTTGCCAACTCGCCCTCACCAGCGATCAGTTCCGGAAATATCCAAGCCTCCCGGTTTTGCAATGTGATGGTTATCAAGCTGGGACATCCGAAGGATAGACGAAAAAAGGCCGGAACCAGTGGATGGTTCCGGCTTCTCAGGTAGAGTGGCCCGGTAAGATCTCGTGCTGAACAGCCTGAATGAACGGGCTTGGCTGGAGCCCAGGTTATGAGGCGCTGCGCCTCGGATGTAAGGTCATGTCCCTGACTTGGCCCAGGATGCTCGTCATCTGCATCCCATTCAGTTTGTTGAGGAAAGGCACGATTTCCGCGATAAATGGATCTTCGACGAGTTCTCGAATTTCCTCATCCCGGTTCCGTTCACCGCCCGTGAGCAGGTCGGGTACGGTGATGCATAGCGCTTTCGCCAGCCGTTCGAGCGACGAAAGCGTGGGACAAGCTTTTTCATTCTCGATCTTCGAGACATACGTCCGAGGCACGGACATGCGGGCGGCCAATTGCCGCTGACTCATGCCGCCACGGAGGCGGAAGGAGCGAATGGAGGACGCGAGCCTCAGGTGGCCTGGAACGTTCTCCAGGGGCGGTACCAGCGTCGGCATGGGAGCAGCCGGCGCGAGTACCTCCTCATCTTCATCGAGCGAAGTGTGGCAGCGGCGGCATAGGTCGTTGGATGTGCGGAATTGCACCAGTTGACAACTATCGCAGCGCACCACTTCCCTAGAGTCTACGGGAGACAGTATCGTGGCCATTCAGGTTTTGGGAGACCAGAGCGCTGCTCGTTGTGACGCTAACGTGCAGATAACATGCAGCTTGCGGGACGATGCTGGGGAAGTCAAGAACAAATACGGTGGATAAGTAGCACGAAATTCCTATGCCACAGAGAACGGAAAGCGAAACTGTGATGTCGCAAATCTAACGATTAGGAGGGCTTTTTCATTGAAAATGCGCGAAGAAGGGTGGGGGTTACTAACTGAGTTCACCCAGTCGGAAAGTCTACGGAAGCACGCACTGGCCGTCGAAGCCTGCATGCGAGGCTGTGCGAGGAAGCTTGGCGGCGATGAAGAACTCTGGGGCCTGGTGGGGCTGATTCACGACTTCGATTATGAGCGCTTTCCAACCCCGGCGGAACATCCCTACAAAGGCAATGAAATCTTGGGGGAGCGGGGCTACTCGAACGAGATCCGGCGCGCCATCCTCTCGCATGCGGAGTATTCGGGTGTGCTGCGGGAAACGCCGATGGAGAAAGCACTGTTCGCCTGCGATGAGCTGTCGGGTTTTATCATGGCGGTCGCGCTGGTGAAGCCGGGGAAATCACTGGCCGAGGTGGACGCAAAATCTGTGCGGAAGAAAATGAAGGACAAGGCGTTTGCTCGCAGCATTCATCGGGAAGACATCATCAAGGGAGCGGCGGAGCTGGGAATCGATTTGGACGAACACATTGCGTTCTGTATCGAAGCGCTGAAGGGCGTGGCGAGTAAGTTGGGGCTGGAGGGAACAATGCCGCCTGTCTGACATACAAATCACGCGATGTATCTCCCGCAACCGGTAGTACACGGAACGCATCGAATGTGATGTAGTCAACGTAAGTTTTGGCGAAGGACTTTATGATAAGAAACCGGCAATACTTCGAGGACATTGTCAGCTTGGCGGGAATCGCCATCCTGGCTCTCGTGTGTCATACGGTGGCGGACGCGCAGCAGACTGCGAAGCCATCCGATAAGGTTGCTGAGCGTGTAACGAAGGAAGTGCGGCACGAGTTGCTCATGCTGCCTTACCTGGGTGTTTTCGACAATCTTGCTTTCAAGGTTGACGGCTATAACGTAACACTCTACGGATCTGTGACTCGGCCGACGCTGAAGTCGGACGCGGAGAAAGTTGTGAAGGGAATTGAAGGCGTGGAGAAAGTAGACAATCAAATCGAAGTACTTCCGCCCTCGCCCATGGATGACCAACTGCGCTTGCGGCTTTATCGGGCGATCTACGGATATCCCTCGCTGGAGAGATATGCGATGCCGGTAAACAAGCCTATCCGCATCATCGTGAGCGGGGGTCACGTAAAACTGGAAGGGGTTGTGGACAGCGAGTCGGATAAGAACGTCGCCGGGATTCAAGCCAATGGCGTTCCAGGAATTTTCTCGGTGGACAATAACCTGCAAGTTGTGAAGTAAAGCGAATTTCCGAGGCTAGACTGTAGGCGAAGGGCCCCGTACCTGCGCGAGAGAATGCGCTGGGTGCGGGGCTTTCTTGTGCGCCATGCAAAACGCAGTGCTATCCTCGGGTTTCGAGGTTTCCGAGGAGAAATGCCGTGTCTGCTGATCCGCAACGCCAACTGCTTCGACATCTCATTGCCACATTGGCTTATCGCACCGCAAAAGCGGTCCGTGGCGCGCCCGCTGAGTTTGCCGACTACCAGGCGCCCGGCGGAGTGAAAACGCCAGCGTGTGTGCTGGCCCACATGGGCGACCTGATGGAGTGGGCGCTTCGCATGCTCCAGGGGAACAGGGAGTGGCGAGAAGCGGTTCCGCTGGCGATCGAGCAGGAGAGCGAGCGTTTCTTCGCGTCGTTGAAGGGGATTGATGACTTCCTGGCGTCGGAAGCGCCGCTGCAATCGGTCGAGCGGTTCGTGCAAGGTCCGATCGTCGATGCGATTACTCACGCCGGGCAACTCGCGATGTTGCGCAGGCAATCGGGCTCTCCCATCCGCGCGGAGGCTTATTTCATTTCTGAGATTGCCGTGGGACGAGTTGGTGCGGATCAGGCCCCGCCGAAACGCGAGTTATAACGCACGGTGGTGAAAAAGCCTTTTCGCCGGCCGGACGCCCGCATCACGACCAGCTTTACTCCAAATCCTCAACCTTGATGCGCAACGACTTCAGGAATTTTTGATCCTGGTCGTCGAGGGTCAGCGAGGAATTGGTGCGCATGGTGACCGAAGTGGTTTCGCTCTCACCAGTTTTCTCGCCCTGCTTGGTCAGGCCAATTGTGGCTTCGAGGACGAGAAAGATATCGTATCCACCATCCTTGATGCGGGAGACGACCTCGGAAATCTGATCGGAGTCGGCAAGCGATTCGTTGATGGCTTCCCCGAGGTCTTTCATAAGCCGTTTCAGTTGCTGATCCATGTGCTCGCCCTTTCCTAAACCACGATAGGACCAATTCTTTCTCAGCTATTGGATGCGGGAACCCAAACTTCGTTTCGCCGGGGGTGCGGAAACAAGTGGCTTATTGTAGCCCGGAGCTTGCTAAAATTCACCTATGGGAAGTGTCTCCACGGCGAAAAAAGTTGCCTGGGTGGTGCAGGTTGTGGTGGGGCAGGCGAAGCGAAGTCGGGTCGGGGGCGCGCTTCTATCGGGTGCTCAAGCGACCGCGGCATCGGTCAGCAAAGTGCTACACGTCCTTTGGCTGGAAGTAACTGGATTTATTTTCTTGTGTTTAGGGTTGATGGGAGCAGGCGCCGGGCTGCGGGAATACCACAAATACGGGGCGGGCTCGGGTGACTTGAATAAGATTTTGGCGGCCGGCATCTTCGCAGTGCTCTTCGCGTACTTTGGCATTTCGTCGTTCTGGCGGGCACGAAGGAAGCGGGCCTAAGGATACTTCATGGCCGACAACCCCAGGCAAAGAGTACTCCCGCAGACCGTGTATTCAACTGCTGATCTGCTCGACTTCGAAGGAGACACCCAACTGGGCTACCCGGGGCAGTATCCGTTCACCCGTGGCGTGCAGTCGACCATGTATCGCGGACGCCTTTGGACCATGCGCCAGTACGCCGGCATGGGCGATGCCGAGGAATCGAACAAACGATACAAGTATCTGCTCGCCCAAGGAACGACGGGACTTTCCGTGGCGTTCGATTTGCCCACGCAGATTGGCATGGACTCGGACCATGCGCTGGCGATGGGGGAAGTGGGCAAAGTCGGCGTCGCGATTGATTCCATTGAGGACATGCACGGGCTTTTCGACGGCATTGATCTGACGAAGATCTCGACATCGATGACGATCAACGCGACGGCGTCGATTCTGCTGGCGCTCTATGTGGCGGTGGCGCGGCGGCAGGGTGCGGACATACGGCTTCTTTCGGGGACGGTGCAGAACGATGTGCTGAAGGAATACATCGCGCGCGGAACGTATATTTATCCGCCCGCGCAGGCTATGCGGATCATCACCGACATGTTCGCCTGGACGAACGAAAATGTTCCGGAATGGAACACCATCTCGATCTCCGGATATCACATGCGGGAAGCGGGATCGACGGCGGTGCAGGAAGTGGGGTTCACGCTGGCGAATGGGATCGCATATGTGGAGGCTGCACTAAATACGGGTCTGGACGTGGAGAAGTTCGCGCCGAGGCTATCGTTTTTTTTTAACGCGCACAATGATTTCCTGGAAGAAGTGGCGAAGTTTCGCTGTGCGCGCCGCATGTGGGCGCGCATCATGCGGGAGAAGTTTAAGGCCAAGAGCCCGAAGGCTTGGGGTTTGCGCTTTCACACGCAGACGGCGGGGTCGACGCTGACGGCTCGGCAGCCGGAGAACAATATCGTCCGTACCGCGATTCAAGCCATGGCTGCGGTGTTGGGCGGGACGCAGTCGCTACATACGAATTCGTATGACGAAGCGCTGGCGCTGCCGACGGAAGAGGCGGCGCGCATAGCCTTGCGGACGCAGCAGATCGTGGGTTATGAGACTGGTGTCGCGAATACGATTGATCCGCTGGCGGGGTCGTACTACATCGAATCGTTGACCAACCGAATCGAAGAGGGGGCGCAGGCGTACCTCTCGAAGATTGAAACCCTGGGCGGGATGCTGAAGGCCATTGAACGTGGCTTTGTGCAGCAGGAAATCCAGAGTGCGGCGTATGAGTATCAGAAGGCAGTCGATCACGGGGACGCGATCGTTGTGGGGGTGAATCGATTCGAGATCGAAGAAGAGAAGCCCATCCCGCTGCAACGCATTGACGACGCGCTGGAGTCGAAGCAGGTTGAGCGACTGCGGGCGCTGCGGGCGCGTCGCGATCAAAAGCCGTGGCAGGAAGCTCTGCGGGGAGTGGAAGAGGCTGCGCACTCGGGACAGAATCTGATGCCGCGCATTCTGACCGCCGTGGAAGCGTCGGCGACCGTGGGTGAAATCTCCGATACCATGCGCCGCGTGTTTGGAGAGTACGAAGAAGCGGTAGTCGTCTAAGGAGGCTCTGATTACGAGGCGAGAGGCTTGTAGGGCAAGGGTCCCTTCGACAGGCTCAGGGCAGGCTTTTCGACTCCGCACTCCCGCGCTGGCGCGCGGGAATGCTGCGCTCAAGATGACAATGAAAAACAATTTCGAGACTTAATCAGAGTTTCCCTAACTGCCCAGTCGCGTTTCGACTTGGTAGTCGCAAACTTCGCGGCACGGCTGGCAATACAGCAAGCCATCGCCGCACAGCCGCACACCCTCAAGACTGCTGCACAGGCAACAGAATTTGGTGCAGGTGCATTTTTCTTCGGTGCCGTCGCACTGCTGGCAAGTAAAGCGCGAGTTCGTGGTTGCCATGTATAAAATCTAACGCCAGATGGCGGGGGCCGCCAATATCTTTGGGGCGATGCAGGGTGTCTTTCGTAACGGTCGTCGCGGGCCGTTGTTTTCCTCAACCCTGCGTTGACCGTGGAAAAAAGCGCGTGATACGGTTGTAGGTTCTTATCCCGAAGTCCAGTTTGCTCGCCGATCGAGGTCGTTTTGTCCGTTGTCGAGAGCGTCCCCACAGTCCGCAAGACCGCACTGAACGCGGTCCACCGCCAAATGGGCGCGAAGATGGTCGCCTTCAACAGTTGGGATATGCCTGTCGAATATCCTGCTACGGGCGGTCTTGTTGCCGAGCACATGGCGGTGCGGACGGGCGTGGGTGTTTTCGATGTCAGCCACATGGGCGATATCCGGCTGGTGGGGCCGCAAGCCCTCTCCGCCGTACAGCACGTCAGCATGAATGACGCTTCGAGGCTGGCAATTGCGCAGGCGCAGTACTCGGCGCTGCTCTATCCCCAGGGAACGTTCGTCGACGATGTTATCGTCCACCGGCTTGGGGAAGATGACTACCTGCTTGTCATCAACGCGGGAACGCGGGAGAAGGATTTCGCCTGGGTGCGGGACAACACCCGCCAGTTCGATTGCCGCGTGACCGACCTCAGCGATGACTACACGCAGATTGCGATTCAGGGCCCGAAGGCCCATCTGTTGCTAGCCAAGCTGACGGACGCGAACCTGGCGGCCGTGAAAGGCTATTGGTTTACCCACGGCACCGTTTGCGGATTGGAGAGCGTTCTTATCGGCCGCACTGGCTATACGGGCGAGGATGGGTTCGAGATTTACGTCCCTTCCGACGAGGCTACGAGCGCGATGGTTTGGAACGCAGTCCTCGAGGCGGGCAAGGAGTGGGGTGCGATCGCCTGCGGGCTGGGCGCGCGCAACACCTTGCGGCTGGAGGCCAAGATGCCGCTCTACGGGCACGAAATTTCGGACACGATTAATGTTTGGGAAGCGGGGCTGGATCGCTACTGCAAGGTCGAGAAGCCGGAATTTATTGGACGCGAGGCCTTGCTGCAAGCCCGAGGCGTGGGCCCTTCTAAAGTGCTGGCAGGCCTGGAAATGACGGGGCGCGGCATTGCCCGGGATGGCTACCGAGTACTGGACATGCAGGGAGCCGGAATCGGTTACGTCACGAGCGGTTCGCCCGCGCCGTTTCTGAAGAAGAACATTGCGCTCGTATATGTTCCCCCGGCCTTCGTGGCGCTGGGGACCGCAGTGCAGGTAGAAGTTCGCGGTCAGGGCGTGGCCGCGCGGATCGTGGCAACTCCGTTCTATAAGAGGCCGAAGATTTAGAAAAGCAATGGCGCTCGCGCCTACTCTCCCGCAAGGGCAATTTTGAGGACACGATGGCTTATCCCGACGATCGCAAGTACACCAAAGAGCACGAGTGGGTGATGGCAAACGGCGCTTCGGCCTCCATCGGAATCACGCAATATGCGCAAGATTCGCTGGGCGACATCGTTTTTGTGGACCTCCCCAAGGTAGGGTCGGACATCGCCGTCGGGAAGACCTTCGGCTCGGTCGAGTCGGTGAAAGCGGTGTCGGATCTTTTTGCGCCCGCTTCGGGGACAGTCACGGAAGTGAATGAAGAACTGGCGACGGCGCCCGAGAAAGTCAATCAGGATGCGCACGCCAGTTGGATGCTTAAGATCACGCTGAGCAATCCGGCCGAATTGAGCGGCCTGCTGTCCGCCGCGGACTACGACAAGTTTGTGGCTGAAGAGGCAGCGAAGTAGGAGGAGTCAGCGACGGCTCGTGTCTGCTGGATTATTTGCTTCCTACGCCAATTTCGCGGGCCGCATCCATTGGCAGGGCGCTGAATCGGCCGGGCCGCCAACATCGTCTAAACTATATCTATGCGCTATCTTCCCAAGTCTCCCGGTGATCGCGAAGCCATGTTACGCGTGATCGGCGCCGGTTCCATCGACGATCTTTTTTCTCCCATTCCTGCCGAGTACCGCTTGCAGCGTGATTTGAAGATTCCACGCCAGATGGCGGAGTCGGAGATTGTGGACTGGTTCCAGCAGCGCGCGCGAGAGAACGGCGAAGGGTATACCGTTTTCCTGGGCGCAGGCGCTTATAACCATTACCGGCCCGTGATTATCGATTCATTGGTTTCTCGCGGCGAATTTCTTACTGCTTACACACCCTACCAGGCGGAAATTTCGCAGGGAACGTTGCAGGCGATTTTCGAATTTCAGAGCATGATCTGCGAGCTCACGGGGATGGAAGTGGCCAATGCGTCGATGTATGACGGTTCGACGGCGGCCGCGGAAGCGATCATGATGGCCGTGCGAGTGACGGGACGCCGCTCAGCCGTGGTCGCACGAAGTGTGCATCCCGAGTATCAGGAGGTCATCAAGACCTATGCTACGCATCAGGGTCTGCCGCTCAGCTCAGTAAATTTCACCGAAAATGGCCGAGTGGATTTGCGGGCGCTTGAACAGGCGGTCACGAGAGAAACAGCCTGTGTGCTGATCCAGTCGCCGAACTTCTTCGGAACGATTGAAGACGTTGGCGCGATTGCAGATCTGGCCCACAGCAAGGGAGCGCTGCTGGTGGTCTCGATTGCTGAGGCGATCTCTCTGGGCATCGTGAAGCCGCCTGCTGAAGCAGACATTGTCGCTATGGAAGCGCAATCCTTTGGTGTGCCGCTGGGGTTCGGCGGGCCCTACTGCGGCGTGCTGGCGACGCGCGAAAAATTTGTGCGGCAACTGCCTGGCCGTTTGGCAGGACAGACCACCGACAAGAACGGGAACCGCGGTTTTGTATTGACCCTGGCCACGCGGGAGCAGCACATCCGGCGAGAGAAGGCGACGTCGAATATTTGTACGAACCAAGCGCTCGTCGCGTTGATGGCGAATATTTTTATGACTGTTTACGGGCGTGTTGGGTTGCGCGAATTGGCGAAGCAGAATCTTGCCAAGGCAGCCTACGCGGCCGACCATTTCGGCAAGGAAGCGAAGGTGCTTTTTGGAGGCGCGCCGCGCTTCCATGAGTTTGTGGTGCAGACGGCGGAAGACCCAGGCGTGATCAACAGCCGTTTGCTGGGACATAAGATTGTTGGCGGTTTTCCGCTGAAGCGCGTGTATCCCGAACTGGGCAACGCGTCGTTGTGGTGCTGCACGGAATTGACGACGCGTAGCGCGATCGACACCGTCTGCGGCCTGGTCTCGGAATACGAAGAGACGGCCAAGACACAAGAGCCTCGCATGCAGGAGGTGGCGCAGTGAGCATCACAAAGGCAACGCGCCACGTGAATCAAAACGAGGGCCTGATCTTTGAAAAATCCTCGCCCGGAAAAGCTGCGTGGAAACTGCCTCCACTGGACGTTCCCGAAGTGGATGTCGATGTTTTGCTGGGTTCTTCCGCCCGGAAAGACCTTGGCGAGATGCCGGAGGTCAGCGAGATTGAGATCATTCGCCATTTCACTCGGCTTTCGACGTGGAATTACGCCATCGATCTTGGTATGTACCCGCTTGGATCCTGCACGATGAAGTACAACCCGCGGGTAAATGAGGTTGTTGTCCGCTTAGATCGTCTTGCCAATGCCCATCCTTACGCGCCAGAGAAGATTTCGCAGGGAGCGATGCGGATACTCAGGGTGCTCAGCGATGCTCTTATCGAGATTACGGGGATGGATGCGATCACGCTGCAACCGGCTGCTGGCGCGCAGGGCGAGATGACAGGGCTGCTGATGGTTCGTGCCTACCATGAGTCGAAGGGCAATGCCCGCAAGAAAATCCTGATCCCGGATTCGGCGCACGGGACGAATCCGGCCACGGCCGCGATGGTCGACTATGCCGTCGAGAACCTGAAGTCGAACGAACGCGGGACCGTGGATGTCGCGGCCCTGGCTGCGCAAATGAACGAAGACGTAGCAGCACTCATGCTGACAAACCCCAACACGCTCGGCGTGTTCGAGGAGGAGATTCATAAGATCGCCGATATCCTCCACGCCAAGGGCGGCCTGCTGTACATGGATGGCGCGAATATGAATGCTCTTGTCGGCAAGGCACGGCCGGGCGATTTTGGCGTCGATGTAATGCACCTGAACTTGCACAAAACGTTTTCTACGCCTCACGGCGGAGGCGGTCCTGGCTCTGGGCCCGTTGCCTGCAAGAGGATTCTCGAGCCCTTCCTCCCGTCGCCGGTATTGATTTCAAAGCCAGACGGGACGCTTGCTTTCGACTACGACCGCCGACAGTCTGTGGGACGCGTGCGGGCGTTTTATGGCAACTTCGGAATGTTCGTGCGTGCCCTGGCTTACATCTTCGCGAATGGACCGGATGGTTTACGGCAGACGACAGAAGATGCCGTGCTCAATGCCAACTACATCCGCAAGGGCCTGACCGGCATCTTTGATTTGCCTTACTCGACGCCGTCCATGCACGAAGTCGTCTTCAGCGATAAATTGCAGAACAAGAACGGCATCAAGACCATGGACCTGGCCAAGCGGCTGATTGATTACGGCTTTCATCCATACACGACTGCATTTCCCTTGATCGTGCCGGGTGCTTTGATGATCGAGCCGACGGAGAGCGAGTCCAAGGAAGAGCTGGATCTCTTTGTGGAAGCCATGAAGAGCATCGCGCTGGAAGCTGAGAACGAGCCGCAAACGATTTTGGATGCGCCGCATAACACACGGATTTCGCGGCTGGATGAGACTGCGGCGGCGCGGAAGCCTGTGTTGCGGTGGAAGCGTTAACGGTCTGCGGGAATACTTAGCTAGTTGTTGAAGAGCCCCCATCCAAGACTTGCTGATGGGATGGGCTTTGGTTGGGCAAGGGATCCTTCGACTGCATTTGCCGCGCTTTGCGCACCAAATTTCGCTCAGGATGACAAGCCTTGAAGCCCCACACAAGCCAAAAGAAGGCTTGTGTGGGGCACCCGCGTCTTTGGGGCTATTTGTTGGTGCGGGCCACGCGTTTCGCAGCCTTCGTCCTGCGCCTGCTCGCGGTTTGCTCGAGTTGGATGTTGTGGGCTTTCACAATCGCCGCCATCAGGCCGGGGAACCGCTTGTCGATTTCGGCGCAGCGCGAAGTGTTGTGCATTTCCACGCCCTGGCGTTCGCCGCGAATCAATCCCGCTTCGCGGAGGGCCTTGAAATGCTGCGAAAGCGTGGATTTTGGGATGTTTTTTTCGCTTACTTTCAGGAAATTCGAGCAATTCTGCGAGCAGCCCGAGCCGAGGATGTCGGCGTAAATGGCGACGCGGACCGGATCCGAAAGGGCGTGGAGAATGCCTTCGACGGTGACGTCTTCCATGGCGGGGTGGATCAGAGGCCGCATGGATTGATCGTACGCGGATCCTACCTATTGTTCAATAGTCCATATGTTCAGAACTAATGAATCTCGACAGCTCCCGCTGCCATCCTATGCAGTGGCAGTTGGCTTAAGCCGACAATTCTTAAGGAGTTACTTATGAGCAAACTCAAAGGCAAGGTCGCAGTTGTCACAGGGGCATCGAAGGGTATTGGAGCCGCCATCGCTAAATCACTCGCCGCCGAAGGCGCGTCCGTCGTCGTAAACTATGCGTCCAGCAAGGCCGGCGCGGACAAGGTTGTTTCTGCCATTACCGCTGCCGGTGGCAAGGCTGTCGCCGTCGGCGGTGATGTTGCCAAGGCCGCAGACGCTCAGGGTATCATCGACGCCGCCATTAAGAATTATGGCCGTCTCGACATCCTCGTCAACAACTCCGGCGTTTATGAGTTCACCCCGATTGAAGCTGTCACGGAAGATTCATTTCACCGGATGTTCAACATCAACGTGCTGGGTCTCTTGCTGACAACGCAGGCCGCAGTCAAACATCTTGGCGAAGGCGCAAGCATCATCAACATTGGCTCCGCCGTCAGCCGCATCACCCCTCCGCATAGTGCGGTTTATACCGGCACTAAGGGAGCCGTTGACGCCATTACCGGTGTACTGGCACGCGAACTTGGACCGAGAAAGATCCGCGTTAACACCATCAACCCGGGCATGGTCGAAACCGAAGGTACAGTCGGCGCGGGCTTTATCGGCTCTGACTTCGAGAAGGCCCTTGTCCCCCAAGTCCCTCTTGGACGTACCGGCAGAGTTGCAGACATTGCGCCGGTGGCTGTCTTCCTCGCCTCCGACGATTCGGCTTGGCTGACTGGCGAACAGCTTCTGGCCAGCGGCGGCCTTCGGTAAGCTGCGTTTCAGCGGGGCGGTTACTCTCTTGTCCGCAGCCTGGATGTTGACTGAGTCGTGAAGGCTCGGGTCAAAGGCGGCGGACAGGAGTGTCCGCCGTAGATTCTTAGGATGGAATCGATGCTAGCAAGCCAGTTGATTGCGAGAGAGCTTCAGGCCGTTCAAGTTTCCTAAAACTGTGACGGCGATGGAGTCGCCCTGGAAGAATTCTTGCGCTTGCTGGAGCAGTTCTTCCGACGTTACTTTCTCGATGAGGCCGATGAGGTCATCGATCCCGTAAAAACGGTCGAAGTACATTTCCTGCCGAGCCAGGTTCGACATGCAGGACATGCTCGACTCCAAACTTAGAACCAAACTCCCTTTGAGTTGATCCTTCGCGCGGCGCAATTCATCAGGGGGGACCCTGTCCGTTTTGAGTTTACGGAATTCCGCAACCACCGATTCCACCAGTTTGACCGCCGACTCGCGCGAAGTCCCTGCGTACACCGACAGGCAACCGGTATCGCGATAGGGGTTCAGGTCGCTGTAAATCGAGTATGCGAGACCCTGCTTCTCGCGAATGTTCTGGAAGAGTCGCGAACTCATGCCGCCGCCAAGCACGGTATTGAGGACGTAGCAGATAAACCGCTTTTCGTGCGCGATGGGGTAGGCCGGAACGCCTACGCACAACTGCACCTGCTCCAGAGCCTTCTTGTTGCGCATTGTAATGCGAGGTACGATTTTTGGGGCCGTGCTGACGTGGCCGTTGGTTCCGGGTTTCATGCCCTCGAAATGCTTGCGAATCATGTCGAGGAACTGCTTGTGTTTCAAATTGCCCGCAGCGGCGATGATCATGTTTCCCGGGTAAAAACGGTGCCCGTAGAACTCGGAAACAACGGGCTGCTCAAAGCGTTTTACAGTTTCCTTGGTTCCCAAGATCGGCTTGCCAAGCGGATGATCCTTCCAAAAACTCTGTGTGAAAATCTCATGGACCAGATAGTCGGGGTTGTCCTCGTCCATCTTGATTTCTTCTAAAATGACGCCGCGCTCGCGGTTGATGTCCTTGGCTTCGAAGAGCGGGTTCAGCACCAGGTCGCTGAGAACGTCCATGGCGGCGGCCAAATGCTCGTCCAATACTTTGGCGGTGAAGCAGATGCACTCCTTGGCAGTGAAGGCATCCATGTTGCCGCCCAGAGAATCCACCTGCCGCGCTATGTCCTCAGCCGTGCGATGCTTGGTGCCTTTGAAGAGCATGTGCTCGATGAAGTGGGAGATACCGTTCTGTTGAACGTCTTCGTCGCGCGAGCCGGTCTTGACCCAGATGCCGACGGAAATCGAGCGCACGTGCTGCATCTCTTCCGTGATGACGGTGAGCCCGTTCGGTAACACCTCGCGACGAATGTTGCGTGGTCCGTCAGTCATGTCGTTTGCAAAGCCTTATACAAGAAAAGTTCAGGAAGGAGGCTGAGAGCAGGCCTGTTTCTATTGTACACACACTGGGCGCTTCGCGAGTTTGAGATAAGATCTTTACAATCAGTGTTTTACGGGAAGCACTCCGCGGGCTGACCTGAGTAGATGGATGGCAGCAATAATCCTTGGTGATCTAGTCTAGAATCAGCAAGATGCGAACTTTGCCGGCATGAATTCCAACCTCCCAAGAACGCTTTTAGGGCTTTCCCTTCAAGAACTTACCGCGATCGCGACGGAGGCGGGCGGACCCGCGTATCGGGCGAGGCAGCTCTTTCATGCTCTGTATGTCGAGCGGGTTGATGACGTTGATCGCATAACAACGCTATCGCTGCCATTCCGGCACGCCCTGAAGGCGCAGGGGCCGCGCCTTGGAATGCCGAAGATCGAGAACAAGTTCGTCTCCACCGATGGCACCATTCGATATCTGTTGAGCTTCGCGGATGGCCAGAGTGTTGAGTCGGTATGGATGCCAGAGGGGGATGGCGGTGAAGCAGGTGATGGGAGCGAGGCGGGCGAAGAAGAAACCGCAGAAGACGGTCGGAAATGGCGAAGAGCTACGATCTGCGTCTCCAGCCAAGTGGGGTGCGCGGTCGATTGCCAGTTTTGTCTGACGGCTTTGCTCGGGCTGAAGCGGAATCTGTCAGCGGGGGAAATCGTTGGGCAAGTGCTTGCGGTGCTGAATGACCAATCGGAGGCGGGCGAGCGGGTTGCGCCGCCGGAGGACCGCATCAACCTGGTTTTCATGGGGATGGGCGAGCCCTTGCTGAACTACGACAACTTCATAAAGGCTGTGCGGCTGCTGGTGGAGGGGTGTGGCATTCCGGAATCGCGGATGACGGTTTCAACGGCTGGCGTGGTGCCGAGGATTCGGGACCTTGGGGCGGAACCCGTGCGGCCGAAGCTCGCGATTTCATTAAATGCTTCGAACGATGAGACGCGAGCGCGGATCATGCCGATTGATCGCAAATGGAATTTGGCCATGCTGACTGAGGCCGCTCGGGAATTTCCGCTACGGAAGAGAGAGCGGTTGACATTTGAGTACGTTCTGCTTGGAGGGGTGAACGATACGCCCCAGAATGCGCGAGAAGTGTTGGATCTCATGCGCGGCATTCGTGCAAAAGTGAACTTAATTGCCTGGAATCCGGGGCCGGGCGTGGCCTTTGTGATGCCTGAACCGGAGCGGGTCAAGGCATTCCAGAATTCTTTGATCACAGGCGGCGTGCCGACGTTCATTCGCAAGCCGCGTGGGCGCGATATTTACGCGGCGTGTGGGCAGCTGAAGCGAACGGTTGCGATGTCATAGGGGATGATCCCGATTCTTGGCGCAGGATCCGGATTCTGGGAGGGGTCTAACCAAACAGCGGGTGTGCCTTAAAATTCGCGGCGACCTGCATTTGCAGTCGCATAAGTTCGTCGGGAAGATAAGTGTTTTCCTGTCCGCAGGCTTCGCATCGTACCTTCAGGCCTGGGCCAACATCCGGAGGATTCTCAAAGGCGTCGGTCTCGCCTAACGGGATCTTGTATCCGCTGAATGAGTTCTTCTTGCTGTGGAACTCGTGATTCTTGCAGATCACCACCCAGATGTAATCCGACGGCCCATCCCACTGACTCGATATACTCATAGCGTCCTCCCTGATTTCAGTCGTCGGCGAGGCCATTAGAAATCGTAGACATCAGCGACTGATTTTTATCACACTTCTCCTGTGGCAACAAGAACCAGAGTTTCACCCAGTAACCTCCTGCCGGAATGCGAAGGTTACTGCGGAAGTTTGCTAACAATTCTCGCTGACTCTTGCAAAGACTGCGGGAATGGCATAATAGTGCCCTGAGAATGGGGCGAGTTCCATGATGGGGCTGTTCGGGGCGTTGCGCAGTCAAAAGAAATTCTTTCATCGTCGGGCGGCGGCGACGCCGGAGGAACGCCGGCGCATTGAGCGGTGGCTCGCGACTTCGCGCGTATTCCTGGCGATTGCGGCACTGTTCGCCATGTGGTTTCGCGCGTCCGACGCGGGATGGTACTCGGCAACCGCCTACGTAGTTGTGACTCTCTACCTGGCCTTCTCCGTAGCGGTAATGTTGTTCTTCCGGTATCGGAGAGGTTCATCCGAGGTTTTCGTGGTCTTCGTCCACGCCATCGATACCACGTGGCCGGCGCTGATCGCTGTCTTTTCCAATACCCGCACGAGTTCGTTCTTCTTGTTTTTCTTCTTTTCCTTATTGGCGGCGGCTTATCGGTGGGGGCTGTTAGAGACTCTGGCTACAGGCCTTGTTGCCGTTCTGCTTCCGACCCTTGAAGCTTTTCTCCTGACCCGTCTGCATCTGGTCAGCTCGATTCCGCCCGAACTCAATACCAGTACATTATTTGAACGAGCCATCGCCTTGCTGGTAATGGCGTTACTGCTGGGCTATCTCGGTGAGCAGCAGAAGCGACTGCGCGCGGAAAAAACCATCATCACCACGATGTTAAGCAAGGCACGGGTGGAAGCGGGCATGACGGCAACCTTGGAGGCTGTCCTGCGAGATATAGGCCAACTTTATGAGGCTCGCAGCGTACGGATAGCAGCTCTGGAGAGCAAGGGGTTTCGCATGTTTGCCGGTATTCTGCAGGATGGCGCCCGCTTCCAATGGCTGAACGCCACCGTTTTGGACCGGGAGCGGTTTCTTTTTGAAACACCGGCGGTGGTCTGGTACGCGGAAAGCTCCGGCAAGGCCTGGTCGATCCATGGTCTTGATCGGCTAGGGAATCGATTGCGCGTATTGCCCAGCGAATTCGCCGCACAACTGGGTGGGGAATCGGGAGCGCGCTCCATGGCTGGCGTTGACTTTAGCTTTGGAACGGAGTGGACTGGCCGTATTTTTCTGGACGATCCCCGAAACTTCTCCGGTGGAGAAGAGGAGTTGCGGTTCTTGCGGGAACTGCTTGACCAAGTTGGACCGGCAGTCTACAACGTGTTTCTATTGCGCCGTTTGCGGCAGCGTGCAGGGGCTGTGGAACGAGCGCGTGTGGCGCGCGAACTGCATGATGGCGCTGTGCAATCGTTGATTGCGATGGAAATGCAAGTAGATCTTCTGCGCCGCAGGGCGGAGACCAAGGCCAGCTCTTTTGCCGTTGACCTGGAGCGGATTCAGGGATTGCTCCGCGAGGAAGTGTTAAAGTTGCGCGAACTGATGCAGCAAATGAAGTCCCTGGACGTGGATGGCAAGCGCTTGCCGGGATTTCTGGCGGAAACGGTGGAGCGGTTTCAGCGCGAGACTGGAATTCAGGCGCGCTTTCTCTCCGAGGTTGAGGATGCGGGTCAGCCACCGCGAGTCTGCCGCGAGCTCGCGCGCATTACACAGGAAGCTTTGGTTAACGTCCGCAAACACAGCCAGGCGAAGCACGTTTTCGTGCGTCTTGCGGCCACCAATGGCTCGTGCAAACTAACTGTGGAAGATGATGGCCGCGGCTTTGATTTCTCTGGCCGCATGTCTCAAAACGAGATGGAGGCGGCAAGAAAAGGCCCGGGTGTGATAAAAGAGCGTGTGCGTTTCATAGAGGGCGAACTCACGATAGAATCAAGTCCCGGTGAAGGTGCTCGCCTGGAAGTTAGCGTATCCTCCAAACCTGAATCTACTTATGAATCCTAGTGGACAAGAAGTTCGCATCCTGCTGGCCGATGATCACCCCATTTTCCGCGACGGTCTAAAGCGTTTGCTGGAAGCTGAAACCGGCTTGAAAGTAATCGCCGAAGCTTCCAACGGAGCCGAAGCCGTTAAACTTGTCAAACTGCACAAGCCCGACCTGTTGTTGCTGGATCTTTCCATGCCGCAACAAACGGGGATCGAGGCGATCCGCGAGTTGGGATCGCTGGGTGCGTCGGTGCGCATTATTCTGCTGACAGCCGCAGTAGAGAAGAGCCAGATCGTAGAAGCCTTGCAACTTGGCGCCCGGGGCGTTGTGCTGAAGGACTCGGCTACTCAGCTCCTGATTCAGGCAGTCCGCGTGGTGATGGCAGGCGAGTATTGGGTGGGCCGCGAGCAGGTCACGAATCTGGTGCAGTATCTGCGGACCTTGATGCAAACTCAGGCGCAGGAAGCTCGGCAGCGAAAGTTTGGGCTGACGCCGCGCGAACTGGAGATTGTTTCCGCCGTCGTGGCCGGCTTTGCCAATAAGGAAATTGCCGAGCACTTCAAGATCAGCGAGGATACGGTGAAACACCACCTGAGCAATATCTTTGACAAGCTGGGAGTTTCGACGCGCCTGGAATTGGCCCTGTTCGCAGTGAATCAGGGACTCCCGCTGATCCCAATTCACTAGCTGTAACCTGCTGAAAGCAAATGATATATACCAAAGTTACCCCTATGGCACACACGGGCCATAGTGTTGTTTCATTGGCGTGAATATTATGTAAACAAAGCAGTAGGAAGAGAAGTCTGGGTTCCCCTTCGGCGCATGGGGCGCTGGCTGGATTGCAGCAAAAATCAGGGTCCGTTCGCGGTGCCCTCAAGGAGAACGACAGTGAGACAATTTTTTAAGAAGCTTTGGCAGGATGAACAGGGCCAGGACATCGCAGAGTACGCCGTCATGCTGGCCGTGATCCTTGTCATTGTAATTGGCACGGTGCGCTTGATCGGCACGAACGCGAATACCATCTTTTCGCAGGTCGGCAGCGCGATCGGCTAAGAGGCTAAAGCTTCGCGAGACGTTTCGAGAAAAGTTCAAGGCCGGAGACCGAAGCGATTGCTTCGGTGCACCGGCCTAGTTTTTTGCTTTGGATTTCCTGCTGTCGAACTTCGCCACAAAAAAGAAGGAGGCCCTCGATGGTGAAGTTCAGATGCTAGTTTCCGGGAGCAGCCGCTGCCTTCTCCGGCGCCGCATCCGCGGTAAAGCGGGTGAGATAGGGATAGAACGGTGTTACCTCAAACGGCATTTTCTCCGACGCCGAAACCAGCGCGACAGGTTTGGATTTGAGCAACGCCGCCTTATTGGTCCAGGCATCTACTTTGACGCGGCCGCCCAGGGGAAGAGCCGCGATCTGATCCAATTTCTTGAAGTCGAGTGCCGGAGCCGATTGCGCGAGTGCTTCCATACGATAACCGCCGCCCTGACTCAAGCTGTTGCCTAAGTGGGAGCGAATCAATTGCTTCAGATTCGGCGCTCGCAGTTGTACCATTCGCAAGAATAATCCGGGCACGGCGAGTTTGTCCTTGTAGGGCGAATTGTTCAGCAATTCGATTGCTTTCTTGTCTGCTGCGGACTCGTCGTCCGCGTTGCGCGTAAATTCCAGAGTCTGAAATGTCTTTTCATCCGGAAAGAACAGGCGGTCGTTGAAAGCCATCTTTGTGTCCAGCTTGTGGCCGAGGACAACGTGGCTGAGTTCGTGCGACAGCACCATCGCAAGCGACGCCTCGTCGGGCAGAACGTCCAGCAACCCACGGCTGATTACGATCGTATGGCCGATTGTGAAGGACTCCAGCGGTGTGGTCAGCAGAACGCGACAGCTGACTTCCGGTTGAAGGTCAATGTTGTTGGTGACCTCAAGGTTATTGACTACGGTGAGCAAGACTTTTTCGACCTCTCCCGGAGGGGCGAGTAAGCCGATCTTCTGGAGGCGTTCGGTGATGTTGCGCTCGGCCTGGTGCTCCCATTCGCGCTGGCTTTCAGTCGGGGAAGCATCCTGGCGGACCTCGCTTTTATCGCGCACGTCTTGATCCGAGGATTCCACCATGATTTCCGAGAACTCGGAATTGCTGTCCAGCGCCGAGGTGTCGTAGCCCCAAAGCCGGGTCTGTGACTTGAACTTCAATTTCTGTCCGAAGCGATACTTAAGATCCGACTCTTCGCTGTAGATATAGGTGGGCAGCCAGACTCCGGGACGAATATTCAATCGCCAACTGTCGAAGTGGAGATAGAAAGCGAAGCGGGAGGAGGCGCTGTAGGTCCCATTGAATCGCACGATGTTGTAGGCTTGGTCTTCCACCCAGATGCGGCCGATGAACTTTCCTGACGCGGCTTTTTCTTTGGGTTGAACGTCGAGAACCAGGCAACGGATTTCGCCGAGAAATTCGCGACGCACGAACTTGAAGTCATAATCGCGGCGGTCAAAATTGGTATCCAGCATCACCATTTGCGCAAAACCCAGCGGCAAAAACTTCATGGAATAGATGCTGGTCAGGTGGTCGAGAGAACGGTGGAACAAGTTCAGTTGAGTTTTGAAGGAAACATCCTTGGTCTGGCCATCGCTCAGGTCGAGCCGCCCGAGGAAATACTCATCGCTCTCTGGAGTGGCGCCGAGGTCCGGATCAG
>Ga0080027_10000130_pt1 | contig 32752 bp, 25 predicted proteins | sample OrgsoiDNA2013046_FD_70962 | JGI IMG/M metagenome (GOLD analysis project Ga0080027, IMG submission 70962) | Permafrost soil microbial communities from the Arctic, to analyse light accelerated degradation of dissolved organic matter (DOM) -... | ecosystem: Environmental > Terrestrial > Soil >... | reverse complement strand
TCCAACGGCACTCCCGGCAAACGTCCCCACACACGTATTAATAAGGTAGCAGTGCTCGGTGCAGGCACCATGGGCGCACGCATTGCTGCGCATTTTGCCAATGCCGGAATACCCTGCGTGCTTCTTGATATCGTTCCACCGGATGCGGCCGCAAGCACTGACAAAGCCGCGCGCAACAAGATTGTTGCAGCGGGATTTGAGGCGGCCATCAAGTCCAAGCCGGCGGCGTTCTTTGAAAAGGGACTGGACCGGCTGGTGAAGATCGGCAACTTTGATGACGACATGAAGTTGCTGGCCGACGCCGACTGGATCATTGAAGCCGTGGCCGAGAACCTGGAGATCAAACGGTCGCTTTTAAAGAAGGTGGAGGCCGTCCGTAAGCTGGGAAGTATTATCACCACGAATACCAGCGGACTGCCGGTGGCCAGCATCGCTGAGGGTTTCAGTGATGATTTCCGTAAGCACTGGTTTGGCACGCACTTCTTCAACCCGCCGCGCTATATGCGCCTGCTGGAAATTATTCCCACGCCGGAAGCCGATCCAGATGCCATCACCGCGGTTTCACATTTCGGCGACGTGCGTATGGGCAAGGGAATTGTCACTGCCAAAGACACACCGAACTTCATCGCGAACCGCATCGGCACCTATGCCGGACTGAACGTTTTCCGGTTGATGCAGGAGATGGACCTGAGCATTGAAGAGGTTGACGCGTTGACTTCCAGCGGCGGCTGGACCAGGAACCCGACGTTCCGCACCATCGATCTGGTGGGTCTGGATGTTCTTGGCAGCGTGGTGAAAAACTTCAGCAAGAACGTGCAGGACGAGCGCCCTGACCTTAAGTTGCCGGGCTTCTTCGAGAAGATGATTGAGCGTAAGCTGCTGGGCGATAAGACCAAGGGCGGCTTCTATAAGAAGGTGAAAGGCCCGCAGGGCGAAGAGCGCCAGGTCATCGACTGGAAGACGCTGGAGTATCGTCCGGCGCAGAAGCCAAAGTTTGCTGCGCTGGAAATGTCCAAGACCATTGAGGACATGGGCGAAAAGCTGCGCACGATTCTCGCCGGCAATCCCAATGACAAAGCGGTGAAGTTTATTTGGACAACCATCTCAGAGATGTGGACTTACTCGGCGAACCGTATTCCTGAGATTGCCGATACCGTGGTCGAGATCGATCAGGCCATGCGCATGGGCTTCAACTGGGAGATTGGTCCGTTTGAAGTGTGGGACCTGGCAGGCGTGGAAGCTACGGTCGCCCGTATGAAGTCTGAAGGCAAGCCAGTTTCGGCGAACGTGGAGAAGTTGCTGGCTGCGGGTGCAAAGAGCTGGTACATCGACGATCCCAAAGCGCCGTCAGGCCGCGCCTATTTTGATCTGCGCACAGGCAAGTATCAGCCTGTGCAGGTGGCAGAAGGCGTGTGGTCGGTATCAGTGGCAAAGAAATCGAATGGCGTGGTGAAAAAGAATGCCGGCGCGTCACTGATTGACCTGGGCGATGGCGTGGGCTGCATCGAATTCCACTCCAAGATGAATGCTCTGGGTGGCGACATTGTCACCATGGTCACACAGTCACTCAAGACCGGTGGCATTGGCGACCAGTTTGAGGCGTTTGTCATAAGCGGCGATTCGGCCAACTTTTCCGTCGGCGCAAATTTGATGATGCTGATGCTGGCCGTACAGGAAGAAGAGTGGGATGAAGTTGACCTGGCCATCAAGCAGTTCCAGGGGATGACGCAGGCTATTAAGTTCTGCTCGCGTCCGGTGGTCACCGCGTCTTTCGGTATGTGTCTGGGCGGTGGCTGCGAGATCAACCTGCATTCCGCGGCGCGCCAGCCTCATTCGGAGCTTTATATGGGCCTGGTGGAAGTTGGCGTCGGTCTGCTGCCCGGTGGTGGTGGCTGCAAAGAGATGCTGCTGCGCGCGCTGGACAACGCACGTGCGATCCGTCCGGATGGTCGCGGCGAGTCCGTAGAGATGATGGAAGGCATGAAGCGCATCTTCGAGACGATTGCGACCGCCAAGGTTTCAACTTCGGCTTACGAAGCACGCACGCTGGGCTTCCTCTCGCCGGGCGACACCATCAGCATGAATCGCGAACGCATTTTGACTGATGCCAAAGAGAAGGCGCTGGAACTGGCCAAGTCCGGTTACATTGCGCCAGTGCAGAGAATGGACCTTCCTGCACCGGGTGAGAACGTGCTGGCGACTTTAAAGCTTGGCATACATCTAATGAAGCAGGCTGAGTACATCAGCGATCATGACGTAAAGGTCGCGACCAAGGTGGCTGAGGTAATCTGCGGTGGGAATGTTTCGCCGGGAACGCCGGTGAGCGAACAGTACATCCTGGATCTGGAGCGCGAAGGGTTTAAGTCTCTCTGCGGTGAGAAGAAGACGCAGGAGAGGATCCAGTTCACTCTGAAGACGGGGAAGCCGTTGCGGAACTAACCGCAAAACCTACCACGGAGGCACGGAGACACGGAGAAAAGCAAGGTTGGGATCCTGCGGTGGGAAGCGGTTGAGACTGAAACGAAATATCTCGTAATTTATGAGAAATCTGCAACCGGTTGGGGAGCATATGTTCCCGACCTGCCGGGTTTAGGGGTCGCGGCGCCCACCATTGAAGAAGTCAAGAAACTGATCCGCGAAGGGATTGAATTCCATTTGGAAGGCATGAAGGGGCACGGAGAGCCAGTGCCTCAGCCAAGCGTTCAGATGGAATATGTTTCAGTTGAAGCGTGAGGACTCTTTCGCGGGACAAAGGCTAGTCGCTAGCAGCTACTAGCCAGGAGCAAAATTATGAGCAAAGAAGTAGTCATTGTAAGTTCAGTACGTACGGCGGTTGGCAAATCGGGAAAAGGCGCCCTGCGTGTAACGCGGCCGGACGATCTTGCAGCCACGGCCATCAAAGGCGCGCTGGAGCGCGTGCCGCAGATCGATCTCAAAGAGATTGAAGACGTCATCATTGGCTGCGCGACGCCGGAAGCCGAACAGGGCATGAACGTCGCCCGCATCGCGTCATTGCGTGCGGGATTGCCGGTGGAAGTTTCGGCCATGACGATCAATCGTTTCTGCTCTTCAGGCTTGCAGGCCATTTCGCTGGCGGCTGACTCCATCATGGCCGGCCGCGCGGAGATCGCCATCGGTGGCGGCGTGGAGTCGATGTCGATGATCCCGATGGGCGGGCATAAGGTTTCAGCGAATCCATGGCTGGTTGGAAATTATCCAGACGCCTATCTCTCGATGGGGCTCACGGCGGAACGGCTGGCGAAGCGATTTGGCATTTCCCGTCAGGAAGCCGACGAGTTTTCGCTTAATAGCCACAAGAAAGCTTTGGCAGCGATCCAGGGCGGAAAATTCGAAGACGAGATCGTTCCAGTGCCGGTGAGCTTTACTACGCCAAACGGATCCAAGCCCAAGCGGATGGACATTACTTTCAAGGTCGATGAAGGTCCGCGTGCCGATACCACCTTGGAGGCTCTGGGTGCGCTGCGTGCAGCTTTCCATGCCAAGGGAACGGTGACGGCTGGCAATTCGTCGCAAACGTCAGACGGCGCGGCGGCCAGTGTACTGATGTCAGCTGACAAAGCCAGGCATCTCGGCATCAAACCCTTGGCTCGTTTTGTGGCTTTTGCCACTGCGGGCTATAAGCCGGAAGAAATGGGACTGGGACCGGTGTACGCGATTCCCAAAGTCCTGAAGATGGCCGGATTGAAGCTGGAAGACATTTCAGTGTTCGAGCTGAATGAAGCGTTCGCGGCGCAGGCGCTCTCGGTAATCAAGGAAGCCGGGATTGATATTAATAAGGTCAATCCGAATGGCGGAGCGGTCGCCCTGGGCCATCCGCTGGGCTGTACGGGAGCTAAGCTGACGGCGACGATCATCCGCGAGTTGAAGCGGACAAATGGCAAGTACGGCATTGTGACGATGTGCATTGGTGGAGGCATGGGAGCGGCGGGGATTATTGAGAACGTGGCTTAAAACCGCTTAACTACAAAGGACACGAAGGAACACAAAGGAAAAGAGAAACCAACGAATGTCTGGCCAGGGTGCCGCGAAGGCCGTGTCTGCGCATGAAGTAAGCCACGAGATTATCAGATGCGCATTGAAGGTCCATTCTGCCCTTGGGCCAGGATTGCTGGAGAGCGCTTATGAGACTTGTCTCGCGCACGAATTGAGGCAATCGGGATTTAAGGCAGAGACACAGGTAGCTCTGCCAATTATTTACGACACTGTCACGCTGGAACTCGGCTATCGGATCGATATGCTGGTGAATGATCTGGTGATCGTCGAATTGAAGTCGGTTGAAGAAATCTCGCGCGTTCATGTGGCGCAGGTTATTTCGTATTTGAAGCTAAGTAAAAAGAAGCTCGGTCTCATTATCAATTTCAATGTTTTGCACCTCAAGGACGGAATTAAGCGATTGGTGGAAGGTACAGGATGGAAATGATTTCCTTTGTGTTCCTTCGTGTCCTTTGTGTTTAAAGGTTTTTAGTTTCCTCTGCGGTTAAAAGGAGAAAAAGATTTATGGCAACGGTAGCAGTCCCAAACAAAACCAGGCTCGTGGGCGGCAGCTTTCTGATTGAAGAGCACACCACGGAGCAGGTGTTCACGCTGGAAGACCTGAGCGAAGAGCATCTTCAGATTGCGCAGACAACGCAGGAATTCGCCCGGAATGAAATCCTGCCCAACGTGGAAAAGATTGAGCACAAAGAATTCGCCGTCACACGCGCCCTGATTAAGAAGGCCTGCGAGATCGGCATTGGCAACGTGGACATTCCGGAAGCCTATGGTGGTTCGGACATGGACAAGATCGCTTCGGCGATTATTGCCGAGCATCTCTCCGTGAACGGCAGTTTCAGCGTGGCCTTTGGCGGGCACGTCGGCATCGGCACGCTCCCTATCGTTTATTTCGGTACACCGGACCAGAAGAAAAAATATCTCCCCAAACTGGCTTCGGGAGAGTGGGTGGCTGCGTACGCGCTATCGGAATCGACTTCGGCTTCTGACGCCATGAATCCGCGCACCAAGGCAGTGCTTTCACCGGATGGCAAGGAATGGATCCTGAACGGCGAGAAGATGTGGATCACCAACGGCGGCTTTGCCGATGTCTACATCATCTTTGCCAAGGTGGATGGCGAAAAGTTCTCGGCGTTCATTGTGGAGCGCAGTTCGCCCGGCTTCCAATCCGGCGCGGAAGAAAAGAAGATGGGCATCCGCGGCTCATCGACCACGCCGATCATTCTGAATGACTGCCGCATTCCCAAAGAGAACCTGCTGGGCGATATCGGCAAGGGAGCTGTGATTGCGTTCAACACGCTGAACATCGGTCGTTACAAGCTGGGCGCCGGCGTCGTGGGCGGAGCGCGCAATGCTCTCAACAACTCGATTGGCTACTCCAAGCAGCGCAAGGCGTTCGGCAAGAGCCTGGCCGAGTTCGGATTGATCAAAGAAAAGCTTGCCAACATGGCGGCGTTCATCTACACGGGCGAATCAATGTCCTATCGAACTGTAGGCATGATTGACGCGGCGATGTCAGAGATCGACAAGAATGCTCCGGACGTTTACAAGCAGACCGCGAAGGGAATTGAAGAGTACGCGGTGGAATGCTCCATCCTGAAGGTCTATGGATCAGAGCTGCTCGATTATGTGGTGGATGAGACAGTCCAGATCTACGGCGGGTATGGATTTGTGGAAGAGTACCCCGCGGAGCGGGCGTATCGTGATTCACGAGTCAATCGTATCTTTGAAGGCACCAACGAAATCAATCGCATGATCATAACCGGATGGCTGTTGAAGCGCGCCATGAGCGGCCAGCTTGCGCTCATGCCGGCGATCAAAAAGTTGATGGATGAGATCATGAGCGGATCACCTGCTGAAGCTCCGGAAGGTCATCTGGCAGCGGAACGGCAGATGGTGGCGAACGCGAAGAAAGCTACGCTGATGCTGGCTGGATCGGCGGCGCAGAAATATATGAACGCCATTGCCGATCAGCAGGAAATCCTGGGCACGATTGCAGACATGGTGATCGAGACATTTGCCATGGACTCCACCCTGCTGCGCACGCAGAAGCTGATTGAGCGTAACGGTGAAGCCAAGTCACAGCATGCCATTGCTATGACCCAGGTCGCGCTTGTCCGCTCGATGGACAAGATCGAGTCAGCGGCAAAGAAGGTGCTGGCGGCGATTGCGGAAGGCGACATGATGCGCACGCAACTGGTGATCCTCCGCAGGTTGTTCAAGTATGAGCCGTTCAACACCATTGCCCTGACGCAGCAGATTGCGGCCCGGGTGCTGGATGCCGGCAAGTACGTGATTGCATAAACGACGCCGAAAAAAAGACAAGGCCCTGCTTGCGAAGGTGAGCAGGGTTTTTTATTGCCGCGAAAGTTGGCGGATCATGGCAGCTCGGTCCGGCCATTGGGCGATCAAGGCAGCGGCTTCCCCGGAAACGTAATCTTCATATTCAAAGCCGGGTGACATGGTGGTTCCGAGGAGAGCGTATCGTCCTCCCGGTTTGATTCGCGAGCCTTGCCAGACCTCGCCCGACACGACATGTTGCAACTTCATGCCGTTGGCGATGTCCTGTCCCAGCGTGATGATATCGCTGGAGCCGTCGGGATGAAGCTGAAGGGTTTCCACGGGATCGCCAAGGTAGAAATGAAACATCTCATCGCCGGGAAGGCGATGCATTTCCGAGAAGCTCTCCGGAGTGAGCAGGTAGTAGATGGCGGTATGCAGAGATCGATTTCCGGCTTGCCTGGTGATCTCAGTGGCGCAGCGGTATGTTTCAGCAAAGAACCCGCCCTCTTTGGGGTGAGGTTTAAGCTTGAGGATGGTTTTGATCTGGTCGAGAGTCAGCATGTGATTCCAATTTTATCGTTGGAAGAAGATCTGAGGGCACCTCAAGGCTCCGCTGCCGACTGATGGCTCGTTCGCATTTTGATTTGTGGCTTTATTTGCTGGCATGATAGTGGCTATGAAAAACGAATGCTCGCGCATGGCCGATCAGCTTCGTCGCGCGTTTGAAGGAAATGCCTGGCATGGACCTGCCATGAAGGAAATTCTGGACGGCGTAACGTCGTCGCAGGCGGCCTCGCGCCCTGTTGCTTCCGTACATACAATCTGGGAACTTCTGCTTCATATCGAAGCGTGGGAACATGTGGCGATTGGCGCAATCAGCGGCATTGCCATGCCCAAACCCATGCCGGATGAACAGAACTTCCCGAAAGTCAATGCGGCTGATGAATCCACCTTTGCGGCGGCGAAGACGATCTTGTTCGAAACCAATGAGAAGCTGGCCGCGGCAATCGAGAAATTCGACCCGGCACGTCTGGAAGATACTGTCCCGGGCCGGTCCTATGATTTCTACCATCTTTTCCACGGCATGACGCAACATGCCCTGTACCATGCGGGACAGGTGGCTTTATTGAAAAAGGCGATACCCGCCACGGCTTAGGCGTTGTACGATGGGCGCGCGTGCTATAGATTGCTAGCTACTATGTGCCCAGTGAATGTGCCGCCGACCCTGAGTACGGGTGAAGTGGAAGCCGCGATTCGAACTTTTTGGAAATCTTTTGCAGCCAAGAAGGCAGATCAATGGCAGAGCTTCTATTCAGAAATAGCGCTGGTGTTTGGTACCGCGAGCAAGCGTCCGGAACCGGCACGGCTGATTATGCTGCGCCGCCAGCGGGAATATATGGCAAGCAGCGCCACGATGCGAGTGGAGGTCGGCAATATTGATGTCGAGATGCTGGGGCCGAACTGCGCTGTGGCCGGCTACATCCTGAAATTACATGCCGAGCAGGTGGCAAAGGCTTCAGCATCCGGAAGCAGGAAATCAGAGGAGCACATGGAAAACGCGCGCGTCACCCATGTCTTTATGCGATCGGACGATGGCAGCCTGCGGATTGTGCATGAACACATCTCGGCGCCGGTCGGGGATTAGAGTCTCTGGAAACTGCCATCTCGATTGAAGTATTTGAAATGTTCCCAACTCCACAGGGTTACACTGCGTCTTACAATCGTTACTGGCACTTTAAATAGCTGGCAGAGACGGTGGTATTTGGTATGCAAAGGATAAGTGTCCCAGTGACAGTCGCGGAGGTGGAAGATGCGGTGCGAAGGTACTGGAGCGCGGCCGCGTCGAAACTGGCTGCGGAGCTGCAAAGTTTCTATCTGGAGACTGCCTCCATCTTTGCCACCATGTCAAAGCGATTGGAGCCAGCGAGGCTGGTGACGGCGCGCCGGAACAGGGAATACATGGAAAGCGCCAGCCGCATCAGCTATGAACTGGGCGTGATCAACGTTGATCTGCTGACCAATGAGAGTGCGGTTGCAGCTTACAACACGAGATGGCGCGCTGAACAAATTTTGAAGCCGTCAGCCAAGGGCGAGAAAACTTCCACAGAGAACTTCACTCACTTGCGCGTGTCGCACGTTTTCCAGCGGCAGGATGATGGTTCACTCAAGATCATTCATGAACACCTATCAGTAGCATCAGAGTGATGTCATGGAGTGGCAAGCTCTGACCTCAGCGGCTGAAGCCGCGGCTTAGTTGTGCTCTTAACGCGGGCATGAATGCCTGCTCCACCCGGTCACGGTAAAGACGATGGAAGTGACCGAAGCCGTGGCATGCCGCGTCTCTATCTCGAAATTAACTCTCGCCGGGAAATTTGCACCCGCCGGGCCTGGTGATCAACTGGTTTTGACGATTATTTCTGAGGTTGTTTCCTGGGCAGGAGCGCCGCCGGTCATCTGCTGTGCGATGATCAACTCACGGGCGGTTGATCGCAAACGCGGCCAGCGAACGCCGAAGAAGATACCGCCGATGACGGAGATGATTCCGCCAATCGCCACGGTCCATGGCGCGCCGATGTTGTGCGCGATACTCCCGGCGCTGAGCGCTCCAAACGGAGCCATGCCCATGAACATCATGGAGTAGACGGCCATCACGCGTCCGCGAAGCTGGTCTGGAACCATGCTCTGAATGAGTGTGTTGGATGACGCCATCTGGATCATGACGAAGAAGCCGACTGGTATAAGAAGAATGGCCGAGAGCCAGAGCGTCCGCGAAAATGAAAACAGAATCAGAGCAGCTCCAAAACTGGAACAGGCCACGGAAATCCATTGTCCCAGGCCCTTAATGGTTTTCCTCAAGGCCAGAGTGACTGCGCCACACAGCGCACCGACGCCGGAACAGCCCATCAAAATTCCCAGAGCCTTTGGCCCGCCATGAAGGAGTTTATCGGCAAAGACAGGCATGAGAACGGCGTAAGGCATGGCTGTAAAGCTAACCAGTCCAAGGAGCAACATCAGGGCGCGTATTGGGCCAGTGCCACCCACGAACCTGAAACCCTCAATCACGTTCTGGAGCGGGGATCCCTGGACGATGTTGCGCGGCCGGTCGATGGTCATGATCAACAGGCAAACAATCACGGCAATGAAGCTGATACCGTTGGCAAAGAAGCACCAACCCTCACCGATAGCAGCAACTACGATTCCCGCTGCTGCCGGCCCAATCACGCGGGCACCATTGAACATGGAAGAATTCAGCGCGATGGCGTTGATCAGATCCTGCCGTGAGACCATGTCCACCACGAAAGCCTGGCGGGCCGGAATATCAAAAGCGCTTACGACACCACCCAGGGTGGCGAGCAACATGATTTGCCAGACTGTGACGATGTGTGTGAGCGTGAGCCCGGCCAGAACAAGTGCAATCACCATCTGGCAGGACTGAGTAACCACCAGAATATTGCGGCGGTTGTAACGATCAGCAATGGTGCCGCCCAGCGGAGCCAGCAGGAACACTGGAATCTGGCTGGCAAAGGCCACGGTTCCCAGAAGCAAGGCTGAGCCGGTAAGACGATAGACCAGCCATGACTCGGCCACCTGGTCCATCCATGTGCCGATGAGCGAGATGAGCTGGCCGACAAAGAAGAGCTGATAATTGCGATGGCGCAGCGCCCTGAGCGCCTCCGGCCACTTACTAAAAGTACGAATTTGATCGGGTGATGTTTCGCTTTCCATGGGTAAGAAACTTGGATGCAATCGCCGCGCGACTCAACAGCCTCTCTGGTCACCTTAACACAAGCAGAGTAGCGTCAAAAAATTCTCGCACGCTAAGTGGAGTTGACGGCAACTCAAGGCTTAGGAAACTGGTGATCGATTGAAGTGTTGAACACCGTCTATCCCGATATCAGGTCATTACCCAAAGCAGCCACTCCGTTTGGACCGCTGACCTGACCGTAAATTCTTTTTCAAAAATCTCAACGAGTCGAGGAGCGCGGGAAGTGGTCAATGTCACGTTTTTAATTTGTTGTCGATGACCGCAAATTGTTATCGACGATAGTAGGAAGGCTGAATGGTTATTCATTTCGAATTTGGGTTGCTTAGAAGCTTACGACAATGGTTTCGGCGCAATTTTCTTTACAGTCCTTTACGTTGAATCGTTCTCCCATACGTTTTCCATTTGGCTCGATAAAAAAAGTTCCATTTTGGGTCAGCAAACTGTTTACTTCAGTAAGATTCGCGATTATCGTTTAGCAGCTCTCGTTCTACTCGCGTTTCCTTCCGGAAAACATCGCAGGTAGCACACGCAGGATGACCCTTTTGACGTGATGTTGGCCCGCTTCTGAGACCCTCCAACAGGAGTACGACCCAGATGGTTAAGAAGCTAGTAGTCTGCCTTGGTATTTTTGCTTTCTCCCTCTCCCCTAATGCTTTCTCACAACGACTCTCAGACGCCGCGCAATCCGCAGCTGGCGTGAACATCAGCAACGCCTCCGGCGCTCTGCCCGGAATTTCTCCGCAAACGATTCATGCAACTCCAACAACGCTGATCGATGACGATTCGACCAGTGGCGACTCCGGCATCGCCGGCAATCCGGGTGGTGTAGCCGGTGTTATTTCCGTGCCGAATTTCACGCGGTCCTTCGCCTTTGGCGGCACTACATTCCCTTACACCATGATGGGAAATGATCCGTCACTGGGACAAACAACCCAGGTGCCGGCCAAGATCGTTGCCATTGATCTGAATCTTCTGAATGCTGATGGAACGTTGTTCGCAACGGTCCCAGCAGGCGAGTTTGTTCAGCCGGTGCTGAACTCTCCCAACTTTCAGAACGTTAAGTACGAAAAAGAAGGCACACCTGTGCAGTTTGCGGATGCCGTGCAACGTGCTGAGTTTTTCAGCTCGATGAAAAATGACTGGCACACCACCCTTGCTCCTTCCGTGGTTGACCACATCAGCATCACGGTCCCCAAGTTCGTCACGGTTATCTCCCGCGGAGTTCGGGTCACGGCACTCAATTACGCCGCAGGCACCTCTCCGGATGGACACATCTTTGTTCTGATGTTGAATCTCTTTTTTAACGCGGAACTGAACACGATCGTGAACAATGAAATTGATGCCAATAACTTCACCACCAATGACGTCAACATCACCCTGTTCCCGAACACTTTCCTCTTCTCGTTCAGCCGCGCGAACCCCAGAGGCGTTGGTCCATGCTGCACTTTGGGCTTCCACACCTATTTTACTGACGGCGCAACACCGGAGCATCGCTGGACCCTGGCCTATGCCAGCTGGATTTCTCCGGGGCTTTTCGGCGCGGGATTTGAAGACGTAACCGCACTCAGCCATGAGCTTTCAGAATTGTTCAACGATCCCTTTGTGAACAACGTGACTCCGGTCTGGCAGTTCCCGGGCGAGCCTGGCGTATGCCAGGGCAACCTGGAAACCGGCGATCCTGTGGAAGTTCTGGCTAATGCCACCACGGCCGTCACCACCAAGCAGATGGGCGTGTCATCCGTCTTCCATCCGCAGACTGAAGCACTCTTGCAATGGTTCGCGCAGACAGTTCCGTCAGACGCGATTCATGGAGCCTATAGCTATCCCGACGTTACGGCGCTGACGGCGCCAGCAACGCTTTGCCACTAAACATCTGTAACTCAAGTGTAGTGTGAGACCCGTTCACTCCAGGGCACTGGTGAAAACCAGTGCCTTTTTTTCTGTGCGGCCCATCCCAGAATCAAACTGACCCAAAACTTTTTACCGAAAAGTAATTTGCATCCTTTTGGGCAGGGCTGGTACTCTAATTAACCGTACGGTTAATTCTTTTCTCTCTCCCCGAACGGGAATCTTGAGCTCAAGTTGCAGCCAACGGATTTAACGTCTGAAAAACACCAGAAAAGGGCAAGAACCACAGTCCACGCATGAAAGCATCTAAAGTCCATGAATTGGAAGACAAAGTCGTGATATCAAAAGCACCGGCAGTCCCTGGTTTATGGATTGTCTCCATCATTTTTTTAGCGATGGCAGTCTCGCCGCTCAGCGCGCAGCTTCCGGGACAAAGCGCTGTGGCAGCGGGCCAAAGCACCTCAACGCCCTCGCAAATTACGTTCCAGACGCCATCCTTGGGGGCGTTCAACGGCAGCGCCAGGATTGATAAGGTCACGCCTGACGTCCTGAAGATTTCCATCCTGGACGCCATTGACCGCGGCATACGGCATAACCTGGGGCTTCTGCTTTCACAAGAGCAGACACAGGTGGCGCGGGCGCAGTACCGGAGAAGCCTTAGTTCGTTGCTGCCCAATGTTTCCGGCCGCGCCACGGATTCAATTCAGCAGATCAACCTGGCAGCGTTTGGAATTCCGCTGCCCGCCGGATTGACTTCGCCCGTGGTGGGCCCGTTCAACGTGATTGATGCACGGGCTGCATTTACACAAACTCTTGTGGATTTCAACGCCATCAACCGGCTGCGGCAATCGGCAGAAAATGAAAAAGCCGCCAAATTTACGGTGGCCGATGCACGCGAACTGGTAGTGCTCGTGGTTGGCAACCAGTATTTGCAGACGCAGGCGGCTGCTTCCCGGCTGCAAACTTCAAAGACCCAGTTGGAGACGGCGCAAACAATTTTCCGGCAGACGCAGGACCAGAAAAACGCCGGCGTAGCCGCGGGCATTGACGTGTTGCGCGCGCAAGTACAGATGCAGACGCAGCAACAACGTGTTCTTTCCGCGCAGGACCAATATGAGCAGCAGAGAATGGCGCTGGCCCGCATCATTGGCCTGCCGGTCGCGCAAAACTATGACCTCACTGACCAGGTTCCTTACGGACCATCACCGGCCATCGATCTGGAAATCGGCCTGAAGCGTGCCTATGAGCAGCGACCGGAATTTCTGGCGGCGGAGGCACGCAATCGAGCATTGGAACTTTCAGTGAAAGCAGCCAAGGGTGAGTTGCTGCCAACAGTCGAGCTTAATGGTGACTACGGCGTGTTGGGCAAAAACTTCAGCACCCTGGAGAACACGTACACGTTTGCGGCTGGCGTTCGCATTCCAATTTTTCAGGGCGGACGTGCACGCGCTGATGTGGCGCAGGCTGAATCTGATCTTCGCCAAAGCAGGTTGCAACTGGAAGACCTGCGCAACCGCATTGAAGTGGATGTTCGCTCAGCGTTGCTGGACGTGAATACATCAGCACAGCAGGTGAGCGTGGCGCAGTCATCCATTGGATTGGCGGCGGAGCAGTTGAAACAATCGCAAGACAGGTTTGCCGCCGGCGTGGCCGGAACCCTGGATGTGGTGCAGTCGCAGGAAGCCGTAGCCACTGCCAATGAATCCTACATACAGGCGCTGTATCTAAATAATGTTGCGAAATTGACTCTGGCGCGCGCCCTGGGCGTGGCTGAAGAACAGACCAGAGCTTTCCTGGGAGGGAAATAAGGTGGCTGAACAGGTAAAAGTCCCGCCAACATACGAAGAAGCAGAGGACGTAAATCGGCCTCGTCGCGTAGACCACAATGACGACGCGGCAGAGCGGCGAGCGTCCATTGAAAGAACACCGGAAAGAAATATCGGCTTCTTTCAAAAGCATCCGTATGCCAAGTGGGTGATCCTGCTGGCTGCGTTGCTGGCCGTTGTGGTGGTGGCCTTCCTGTGGAACTACTATTCGAAACGTGAGACCACTGACGACGCGCAGGTGGACGGCCATATCAATCCCATCAGCGCACGCATCACCGGCACCGCTCTGCGCGTGCTGCATGACGACAATGATGTTGTGCAGGCCGGAACTCTGCTGGTGGAACTTGATCCCAAGGATTACCAGGTTGCAATCGATCGAGCGAAGGCTGAACTAGCCAACGCGGAAGCCGGATCTACCGCCGCGAACGTTGGCATTCCTCTCACAACTACCACCAGCTCAAGCCAGTTGGTTGCCGCGGATGCTGCGGTGCATTCTGCTGATCGAGATGTGCAAATGGCGCAGGCGCGTGTGCAGGAAGCGCAGGCCAACTACACCAAAGCCGCTGCCGACCTGAAGCGCATGGAAACGCTGGTGGCAAAGGACGAAATTTCACGCCAGCAATATGACGCCTCCGTGGCCACGGCGGCCGCCGCCAAAGCCACTCTGGATTCAGCCAATGCAGGCGTCGCCAGCGCGGAAAGCCGCGTTGCCCAATCTCGCGCCCAGGCTGATGCGACTCATACTGTTCCGGAACAGGTCAAAGTGATGCGCGCTCGTGCCGGCGCTGCGGTTGCTGATGTGCAGAAGTACAAAGCTGCTCTGGAGCAGGCTGAACTCGCTTTGCAATATACAAAAATCTACGCGCCGGTAAGCGGAGTGCTGGATAAGCGCAATGTCGAGCCGGGCCAGGTGGTGCAGGCTGGGCAGCCACTGTTCTCCATTGTGAACATGGATGACATCTGGGTGACCGCCAACTTCAAAGAAACACAGTTGCGGGCAATGCATCCTGGCCAGCGTGTTGAAGTGGACATTGATGCCTACGGAAAAAAGTTTGAAGGCACCGTTGAGTCGATGCCCGGAGCAACCGGTGCGCGCTTCAGTCTGTTGCCGCCGGAGAACGCGACTGGAAACTACGTAAAAGTAGTGCAGAGACTGCCGGTACGTATTCGCATCAATCCCGGTCAGGACCCGAACCATCTCTTGCGACCCGGCATGTCGGTTGTGCCCGTGGTCTTCGTAAAGTAAAAGCGCGACCACAAAATAATGGCGACGCAGACATTCAATCCGACGGCAGGCAGCAGGCTCGTAATAAATCCATGGCTCATCGCCGTCTCGGTAATGCTTGGCACGTTCATGGAAGTGCTGGATACAACGGTGGTCAACGTTTCACTCCAGCACATTGCCGGCGATCTTTCCGCCAGCACGGACGAAGCCACGTGGGTGCTTACGTCCTATCTGGTTTCAAACGCCATTGTGCTGCCGCTCACCGGATGGCTCTCCAATCAATTTGGACGGCGCAACATTCTGTTGATGTCCGTTGGCGGATTTACGCTATTCTCGTTTTTATGCGGGATCGCGCCGAATCTGCCCATGCTGATCCTCTTCCGCGTGCTTCAGGGCGCTACCGGCGGCGGTCTGCAACCTTTATCGCAAGCCATCATGATGGAGGCGTTTCCTCCGGAAAAGCGCGGGAAAGCCATGGCGTTCTGGGCGCTCGGAATTGTCGTTGCTCCCATGATCGGCCCCGTGCTCGGCGGCTGGATTACTGATAGCTATAGCTGGCGCTGGCTGTTCTATATCAATATCCCAGTTGGCGCCGCAGCCGTGCTTATGGCTCTGGCTTTCATTCATGACCCGCCGTACATCAAACGTGGCGAAGGTGGCATTGATTACTGGGGCATCGGCTTCCTGGCGCTGGGTATTGGCGCCTTGCAGGTCCTGCTGGATAAAGGCCAGGAAGAAGACTGGTTCGGATCGCGCTTCATCATCTGGCTCTTCATCGCGTGTGTTGTGGGTCTGGGCTGTTTCGTCTTTCGCGAACTCACCGCCGACCATCCTGTGGTCCATCTCAATGTCTTCAAGGAGCGAACGTATAGCACCGGTGTGTTCCTCATGACCGTGCTGGGCTTTGTGCTCTATGGCAGCACCGTACTGCTGCCGCTGTGGCTGCAAACGCTCATGGGATATCCCGCTTTGCAGGCCGGCATGGCTATGCTGCCGCGCGGACTGGGATCATTTCTGTTCATGCCGATCGTCGGCATCCTCATGGGTAAGATTGAGCCGCGTAAACTGCTTGGCACTGGTCTGGTCCTGGCCGCCTTCAGTATCTATCAGCTTTCACGGCTGAATATGAATGCCGGATACTGGGACATCTTCTGGCCTCAGCTTCTCCAGGGCGCTTCCATGGGATTACTGTTTGTCCCGCTCACCACCATTACCAATGATCCCATTCCGAAAGAGCAGATGGGCAACGCCACCAGCTTGTTTAACCTCATGCGCAACATTGGCGCCAGCGTTGGTATCGCCAGCGTGACCACGCTGAACGCGCGGCACATGCAGCAACACCTGAACGACCTGGGCAGAAACGTTACGCAGTACAGTGGGACCGTGCGAGCCATGCTCGATCGCATGACAGCCGGCTTTATGGCGAACGGAGTGGACCGCGCCACCGCCACAAAACAGGCTTATGCCGCCATCGATGGCATGGTGCAGCAACAGGCGTCCATGCTGGCCTATACTGACGTCTTCTTCATCCTGGCCATCATGTTCCTCGCCTGTATCCCACTTATCTTCGTAATGAAGAAACCCAAAGAAGGCGGCGGTGGACCGGGGATGGGAGCGCATTGATCTATAGGGTAGATGGGTAAGTTGGTAAGTGGGTAAATGCGCGAAGGTGGGCGATAAAGGCCTGGCGATTTTCACGGGTCCTTTTCTCCAATCCCAAAAAGGCAAGTTCGACTAAACTTCGATGCACGATCTGACTATCTCCCACACTTACAAGGATGGGCCCCGCGCATCATGGTGAGGGACAGAAACGGCGGTAGGCCGGCCTGAGCTACCAGGCGGGTGCGACCTCCTGGACCATTCAAGCACCCGTGATAAATTCACTTCCAAGGTCATAAATGGAACATTTTTGGCACGATATGTTGCACGCTGCCCGGGCATTGATCAAGCACCGGGGCTACTCAGCCTTTGCCATCCTGACGCTGGGGCTCGGCATTGGCGCGAATGTGGGAATGTTCAGGGTTTTCGGATGGTTGCTATCTCCGAAACTTTCTGTTCCACGCTCTTTAGAACTCGTGGAAATAGACAGACAGTCAACGTCGATGCAGCCATCCGGGAGGGGTTTGTCATGGTCAATGTACCGCGAATACGTGAACGCGCAACCAAACGCTTTGCCGGAACTTGCCGCCTACTATCCCATTCTGGTTTTCCAAATTGGGAATGGCAATAAAACTGTATCCGCGACAGTTACAGCAGTTACGGGAAATTACTTCGGCCAGTTACAGGTGCACGCGTTTCGCGGCCGGGTCATCAACGAGCAGGACGATAGCCCAAATGGCGGGGGCGATGTGGTGGTATTGAGTCATCGTTGTTGGCGTGAGTTGTTTGGCGGCAGAGATGAGGCACTAGGAACTGAACTCCGCGTCAATGAAACAGCATACACAATCATTGGGGTTGCACCGCCAACATTCACCGGTATTGATCCGGATCCGGAAATCTCACCCGACATTTGGATTCCGTTGTCGCGAGTCAGCCGTGCCCCACTGTTTCGCATGATGATGTCGGATGTAACCAGCGCTACTTTCCGAGTGTTTGGCAGAATGAAGCAAGGTGCTTCTGTATTTCAGGCGCGCGAGCAAATGAAAGCAGTTGCCGGGCAACTTGGGTCGGGAAAATCCCAAATGACTGGATTGCGCAACATCGGCAAACGAACGGTCCCCTATTATTGGGAAAAACCCTGGCCTGATATCCAACTCATTGATGGCCACAGGCAGGAAGACGCTCATAAGTTCTCGCTGGTGCTGTTTGGAATAGTTGGAAGCATACTGATTTTGGTAGCTGGAAACGTAACGACAATTCTGCTGGCACGGACTGAACGGCAGCGCCGAGAATTCGCTATACGCATCGCCCTGGGAGCATCCAGGTGGCGAATTGCTCGCGGGATTTTGATGGAAAGCTTCATAGTTGCCGCGCTTGGCACGGTTGTGGGGCTTATATTTGCGTTTTTGTTCATCAGACTGATGGTGGGACTTACCTCCGAAATCACACGGTGGCACGAAACAATCGCGACCGGTGTGTTTGACGGCCGGGTGCTGGCTTTCGGATTCGGTATTGCTGCTCTCGTGGCAGGCGGATTCAGTCTGGTGCCAATGGTGAGGGCAGGATCATCCAGTCCAAGGTTGGCAATGCAGATGACTACAGCTACCGGCACAAGTGGACGCACTTCCACGACCTTCAGGAACCTATTGACAGTATTCCAGACGGCAACGTCCGTTGTGTTACTTGCGTTCACTCTGTTACTCCTTCAGTCTGCCTGGAACAAATCGGGAGCTGTATTTAACTTTGATACGCAAAGCGTTTGGGTAATCTCTTGGAATTTACCTGGTGTGCCGAGCGGCTCCGACGCTGAAAGAAGTTTCCAGAATGCTTTTGTCGAGAGGGTGAAGAATCTCCCGGGAGCACCGGCGGTAGCCTTGTGCAACCCTTGCAGGCTAGGCGCGAGTTTCAATATTCCTGGCTGGTATGACTCGGTTGGGATTACGCCCGAGTACTTCGGAGTCGCGAACACTCCCATATTACAAGGGCGCAATTTTACAAATCAGGATGGCAAGAGTGCCCCCCTGGTGGGAATCATCAACCTAAAAATGGCGCGGCAGCTTTGGCCCAGGGAAGACCCCATTGGTAAGCGATTGGAACATAGCCGCTGGGACGATAGCACAGTGGAAATCGTGGGAGTCGTGGCTGACACTCGGAAGGAAGGACGTGGCGAGCCCGAGAATGCTATTTTGTACCGGCCGTTGGACCAGGCCAGCACTGACGCGATAAGGACATTCCCTGTCATTCGAACGGATGGCAGGTCGCTGAATCTGTCAGCTTTAGAAAGAGCCGCAAGGGAAATAAATTCGAATGTGACGATATCAAAGATGCAAACAGTTGCCGATCACCTTGCAGACACCACCAGAGACCTTAGATTGGGGGCGCTCGCTCTTGTTGCTTGCGCAATGATCGCGGTTACGCTCACGGTTGTTGGACTTTATGGATTGTTGTCTTACATCGCCAGTGCACAAACGCGAGACCTGGGCGTACGGTTAGCACTTGGAGCGCCCAGAACAAGTGTGTTACTGCTGATGCTGAAACGCGGCGTGCTTCCAGCACTGCTTGGTGTGATTATCGGTCTCATTGCCGAGGCTGCATGCCCAAACATCTTTTCGGGTGCATTATATGGCGTTGGCATGCATGACATACCGACTCTCATGTCTGTTGCTCTCGCTATGTTCTGCGTTGCTATCGCCGCCTCATGGATTCCATCGTGGCGCGCATCCCGGCTCAACCCAATCGAGGCTCTACGTGAGGAGTGATCCCGGCCGAGAAGGTCCCTTCCTTTCTGAAGATGTTTGTGTTGGTTTCCAGGGATTCCGTGCTATTGGTAAATTGGAAGGTTGGTAGTTGGGTAAATGCGCGAAGGTGGGTAAAGGCTCGCCGATTTTCAGACTGCCGATCCTCCGATTTTCCCGCGGCCCGATCCGATAGTACAAACCGAACGTTTTATCGCGAATTGATTTTTATTAGTCAAGGCCATTTGCCAGTAAAGCGTGGGCTGCAAGCGCTTCCTTTTACAGCCGTGACCGCAAGGAATAAAATGTTCGCCGGAGGACCGACCATGGCCAGCTTACCCAATTCAGGATCTCAGAGTGAAGGCTTCTCCCATCGCGACATAAAGTGGTCGCCAGGAGAGAAGGCGGTTGCCAGAAAAGCCTTTGAGCAGGCGCTGCAACAAGAGTTTGAAACCGTGATGAATGAGGCCAGGCAGAGAGCGGCAAAGATCAAAGAGCCTTCGGATATGTGGGACCTGGAAGACTACCTGACGCAAAGCCGGAAAAATATTGACAGGGATTTCGATTACCGGTATTCCCGGCTGATGGATGTCTTTGCCATCCTGATTCAGCGCGGGCGGCTTACCTTGGAAGAGCTGGACGGTTTAAGCGAAGAGAAGCTTGATCAAATCCGCTCGACGCTCAATTATTTATAAATCGTTTATTTATAAATCGTCTGATTGCAAATTTCCGGAGCGAGCGGGAAGGGTAGTCGCGCCGGCCACGCCCGCTCCGCTGGCGCTGCGCTCCGCCTACGGCAGTGCGGAGATGAATCTTTTGATCCCTTACCCAGCGCTTATCCCTCATTCCGCGCTGCGGGACTCGGGCACGCACTGGGCTAACTTATGCCGCGCCTCCGGCGCTGGTGCTAATTAGCAAACGGCAATTAGCCGTTCTGCAATTGGCTGTGAGCACTTAGCCTTTAGCTTTTAGCCATTAGCTAAACCTCGAACCAACGTCGCCGTGCAAGGGCATGACGCCGCCTTCGGCATCTTTTGTTCGCCACTGGCATTTTCTGGTGGAGCGATGAAGATTAAACCAAAGTTTAGTTGAATCGGCGGATGAAGTGAGGCATAGTGAGAGAATCGCCGAGATCGCCGTCATCGCGCGACATCGACGAGATCGGAAAGGCAAAACCGAACACCTACCACGGAGGCATGGAGACGTGGAGAAAGACAGAAATCCGGTGATCGGTTGATCGGCTGATCGCGTGATCAGGAAGGGCAGCAGCAGCTGAAGTCTACGCCAAATTGGGATGACTGGGATCGGGTGCGATGGATGGCGGGGGAGGGGGCGCAAAGCGCGCCTATCGCCGAGATCGCCGTCATCGCGCGACATCGACGAGATCGGAAAGGCAAAACCGAACACCTACCACGGAGGCACGGAGACGCGGAGAAAGACAGAAATCCGGTGATCGGTTGATCGGCTGATCGCGTGATCAGGAAGGACAGCAGCAGCTGAAGTCTACGCCAAATTGGGATGACTGGGATCGGGTGCGATGGATGGCGGGGGAGGGGGCGCGTGGGAGATTTGGTAATTGAGTAATTTGGTAATCGGGTAATTGAAAATCAAGACCGACCACCCACCACGGAGCGAATGCAGCCGAAGAGAAGGATTCAGCAGCAGCCATCTGCCGTGCCGCGCTGTTATCCTAGAATCGATCTGCGGAAGGAGCCGTCCACGCTTATGACACGACCGACCACGCAGGCGATTTCGCCATGCTTCATCGTCAGCAACGTTGATGAAACCATCGCTTTCTATCGCGATAAGCTTGGTTTTGAGACGAGGCTCCGGGAGCCGGAGCAGGATGCCTTTTTCGCCATCATCGGGCGTGACGGAGCGCAACTCTTCATCAAATCTGATAAAGACGTGTCGCCGTTGCCGAACCACACGCGTCATCACTACATGAGGTGGGACGCCTTTGTCTATGCATCGGACCCGGATGCTCTTGCCGCCGAATTTGCCGATCATGGCGCAGCCTTCAGCATTCCGCTTAAAGACACACACGACGGTCTGCGTGGCTTTGAGATTTGCGACCCGGACGGTTACACCTTGTTCTTTGGGCGACCAAGGTAGCTGGGGCCTTACATCGAGCTCCGCTTATATAAGAGTAAAAATATTTTGACACCTAGATCCACGCCACTCGCGGCATTGCAGATTTAGACTTATGTGCCACGGATTCACGTGACCTGCCAGGGGCAGACGCGAGACCGCAAATCCGAAAGCAAACTCGAACCTCATCATTCTTTTGCACGCGAACGCTTGCAAGCAAAAAGAATCGCAAATTTCAACGCGGTATTTCCAAGGAGGTCTTAATGCCCACGATCACTACCAAAGATGGAGTAGAGATTTTCTATAAGGACTGGGGATCGGGCCAGCCCATCGTATTCAGCCATGGTTGGCCGCTCTCTGCCGACGACTGGGATACGCAGATGCTGTTTTTCCAAAGCCAGGGTTTTCGCGTCATCGCGCATGATCGGCGCGGACACGGCCGTTCCACGCAGACTGACGGCGGCCATGACATGGACCATTACGCTGACGACCTGGCAGCGCTCACCGAACATCTCGACCTGAAGAATGCGGTGCACATTGGTCACTCAACCGGTGGTGGGGAAGTGATTCGTTACATTGCCCGTCACGGTGAAAAGCGGGTGGCCAGGGCAGCAATCATGAGCGCCATACCTCCGCTGATGGTGAAGACGGCCGGCAATCCGGGCGGCCTGCCCAAGGAAGTGTTTGACGGATTGCAGGCGCAGCTCGCCGCCAACCGCAGCCAGTTCTATAACGACCTGGCGGCGGGTCCATTCTATGGTTTCAACCGGCCCGGGGCGAAAGTCTCCCAGGCGGTGATCTGGAATTGGTGGCGGCAGGGAATGATGGGCGGCGCCAAGGCGCATTATGACGGCATTGTCGCTTTCTCCCAGACCGACTTCACCGAAGACTTGAAGAAGATCAACGTCCCGGTACAGGTGATGCACGGCGATGATGACCAGATTGTGCCGTATGCCGACTCTGGGCCGCTCTCAGCCAAGCTGCTGAAGAATGGCACCCTCATCACCTACAAGGGCTTCCCGCACGGCATGCCCACAACGGAAGCTGAAACAATCAATCGCGACCTGCTGACCTTCATCCAGCAAAGCAAGCAGGTAGCAGCTTAGAACTTCTTCCGGCCTTCACTCCGGTGGTGAGGGCCGGTCCTTATCAATCATCTTTTCTCAAGCAACCTGTTTTCTCAATCAACCTGCGGAAAATAACTGCAACATTCGTCGCTTCCATTGCGTATTGGTCATTGATTCATGTTTCTAGAAATGCTGTGCACAAAATCAAGGAGAGCTCAATGAAGATGGAAACCTTTTATTTGTCGGATGTTACACGTCGCATGGCTGCCATCATCGTTGTAGCGGCTGGAATCGCCCTGCTGACAGGGGCACTCTCAGCCCAGGCTCAGGATGGCAAGAAAGACAAAGCCGCTTCCAAAAGTATTGGGTTCAACATGAGCGCCACGGCCACCGAGAAAGACCTTGGGCTGCCGTTCTATCCCGGCGCCAAACCCTATAAAGAAGATGCCGATAGTGATCCGGCCCTTCACATGGCAATGTCCGGCGGTTCGTTTGGTTTCAAGCTGGTTGTGATGAAGTTGGAGTCAGCCGACTCGCCGGAGAAAATTGCCGCCTTTTATCGCAAGGCCATGGCGAAGTACGGGACTGTGCTTGACTGCAGCAAGGCCGCTCCCGATTCCGGCAAAAAGGACTCTGAAAAAAACAACGAAAAATCCAACACGCTCACTTGCGAGGACGATCACGCTGACAAAGGCGGCTATGCCTACAAGGTCGGAACCAAACAGAAGCAGCATGTTGTAGCCGTGGAACCCAACGGCAAAAGTACGATCATCTCGATGGTGTATGTGGAGTCCCCGGACGACAAAGACAACGGCAAAGATAACGATAAAGATAAAGACGAAGATAAAGACAAAGACTAGATCCGCGGAGGGACAAGGGCGGGGTAAGTCGCGCGATCGACTATACCGTACTGCCGCAGGCCGGAGCGCAGCGCCAGCGGAGCGACATGAAAAGCTTTAAAGGGAGTGGAGTTCAAAAGACCCTAGTGCGGCAGATTGTCGTTCCCAAAATCCTTCCACCCTCACAGCCATGCGTCGCCGCCTAAGCGTATAATCCTCAGCCAACCGGCAATTCATGGTTCTTTACAGAGGATATCTCGATGGGAAAAATGCTTGCTGCTCTCTTTGTTTGTGCTTTATCCGTGTCGATGTTGGCACAAACCTTCCGTGGAGGCATTCAGGGCACGGTGACTGATACGGCCGGAGCCTCTATCACCAGCGCTGATGTGACGGTGAAAAGCGCTGACACAGGCCTCGTGCGCACCGCTAAGACTGATGACGCCGGCATTTTTATTTTCGCCGAACTGCCGCTGGGCACCTACAGTGTGAGCGTTTCCCACGCCGGTTTCGGCACCAAGGTGCTGAACGGAATCACCGTAGGCGTCTCGGTCAATGTCCGCGCTGATGTCCAGCTCAATCCCGGCGAAGTGAAGCAGGAGGTGGTGGTCACGGCAGAATCGCCCATCATTGACACCACGGGGAACACCATGGGCGGGACCATCGATGCTGCGCAGATGACCAACTTGCCCATCAACGGTGGCGATTTTGCCAAGCTGCTCACGCTGGTGCCGGGTTCAGCTTCTGATCCCAATGGCGACAGTGATTCGCCGGGCTCATTCGGCACCTTCAGCATCAATGGTAATCGCGGACGCGCCAACAACTATATGCTCGACGGCACGGACATGAATGATGGCTATCGCAATGATCCGGCGATCAATGAAGCCGGGGTCTTTGGAACTCCGGCCACGCTGCTGCCTGTCGATGCCCTGCAGGAGATCGGCATTCTTTCCAACATGGAGCCGGAATATGGACGCAACGCCGGCGCCGTGGTGAACATTGTCACCAAGTCCGGCACCAACTTCATACATGGCTCTGCGTTTGAATATTTCCGCAACAACGCTCTTGACGCGCGCAACGCATTCAACAACAAAACAGACTCCACCGGCGCGCCCGTTCCCCAGGACACGTTTCACAACAACCAGTATGGCGGATCGCTGGGCGGTCCACTCATCAAAGACCGGACTTTTGGTTTCTTCGCCTATGAAGGATGGCGCGAAAGCGGCGGTCTTCCGGCCACAGCCAACGTTCCATCGCAGGCCGCGCTCAATGCGGCGATTGCAGCCAACGGCGGCGTAATCAATCCTGTCATTGCCAAGCTGCTGGCACGCAATCCGTGGAGCATTCCTCTGCCCGCCACGTCCAACGATCCCACAGTGCCGTTTCAGACGGTGCAGGTGACTGACCATTTCAATAATCGCGTGGACAGCCTGATCTTCAAGTTCGATCACCATCTGAGCAAGAAAGACGGCGCCGATCTGCTGACTGGCCGTTACTTCTATGGCGATAGCGATCAAAGCTTCCCGCTGGCGCTTGGCGGCGGCACAACAGTGCCGGGCTTCAACACCACAACACCCACGCGCGTGCAGGTGCTCTCACTTTCTTACACTCACATCTTTACTCCCAGACTGTTAATGGAAGTTCGGGCCGGATGGAACCGTTTTGCCGAAGGCTTTTTCCCGGAAGACAGCACGTTCAATCCGGCATCCATTGGCTTGAATACGGGTGTTGCAGGCGCGCAGGACTTTGGTCTGCCGCAGATCAGCTTCAGTGACGGCACCAGCGGACTGGGCGGCAACAACTCAATTCCACGCCATCGCTTTGATACCAATCTGCAGTACTTCACCAACCTGAGCTATACGTCCGGCAAACATAATTACAAGTTCGGATATGAATATCGCCGCAGCACGGTCAACCAGTTTTACGATCTTGGCTATCGCGGACGGCTCAAGTTCCTGACCTTTGATGATTTTGTTGCCGGCAACATCAGCAACGGCGGCAGCCAGTTTGCCGGCGACTCACAGCGCACCACACATCAGAACAATCATGGCTTCTATGCCCAGGACAGCTTCCGCCTCACGCGCAAGCTCACCCTGAATTATGGCGTCCGCTGGGATTACTTTGGCGTGATCAATGAAGATGGTCACCGCTTCAGCCTTTTCGATCCAACCACGGACTCGTTACAACTGGTTGGTCAAGGCAGCGGGCCGAGTTCTCTGTATCCCAAAGACCTCAACAATTTCGCTCCTCGCCTCAGCGCAGCGTATGACTTAATGGGCAACGGCAACACCATCGTGCGTGCGGGATGGGGCCTGTACTATGACGCCTTCTCGCAGGATTTCTTCATCGGGCATTTCCCATTCAACACCTTCAATCCCGGCCCGGCCTATAACGGTATTGGTCCTTCAGCCATCACCTCGGCGGGCAACGTAGCGGGCACCATCGTCGCTGGCGCGCCAATCTTTTCGGGATTCAGCCCAACCACTGACGCGTGGACAGTCGATCAGAAGATCCGCACGCCGTACATCCAGAATTACAACGTGAACATTGAACAGGCGCTGGGCAAGCAGATGGCGCTCAATATTGCTTATGTCGGGTCAGCGGGCACCAAGCTCTTCCGCTTCCGAGACATCAACCAGCATGATCCGGCAACCGGAGCGTTTCCATTTGCCAATTTCAACATCATCAACCAGTTTGAAGCCACGTCCAGTTCGCGCTATAACAGCCTGCAACTCACGTGGAAGCTGCGTAACTGGAACCGATTGAACTCGCAACTCTCATACACGTGGTCACATTCCATTGATAATGCCAGTGACGGTGAAGATTTTGTTCCCAACGCTGCCCAGCCTGACAACAGCCTGAACCCCGGCGCGGAAAAAGCGAGTTCGAACTTTGATGGACGCCATCGCCTGACCTGGATGTTCGGCTACGATCTGCCTAACTCCGAGATGGCGAAAACGTTGACCAACGGATGGTCCGTCAACGGGATCCTGCGCATCTCCAGCGGCCAGCCTTACAACTTGAATTCATTCTCCAATTACAACAACTCCAATGAATTTCTGGAGCGTCCGGATGTTGTGGGCAATCCTTTTGCGGGAACCGGCGGACATGACAAGCTTCTGAACCTCTCAGCCTTTGCCGCGCCATGCACCTGGGATCCCGTCGCCGGTGCCTGTATTGCCGGCACGCAACATTTCGGCAATCTGGGACGTAACGCTTTCGTCGGTCCGGACTTCCATAACTTTGATTTCGCGCTGGCCAAGGACACCAAGCTGAATGAACGAATCAAAATGCAGTTACGGGCTGACGTTTTCAACCTGTTCAATCATCCCAATTACTCCAACCCGACCCTGCCCAACTTCCTGGTGAATCTGGAAAACAATGGCAGCGTGGCGCCAGCGCAGAATGATCCAAAATGCAATGTCGCTCCAAGCCCCACATCAGGATGTCGCGCTGTTGGTCCCGGATTCCTGCCCACGACCGCAACACCGGACGTGGCCATCGGCTATCCATTCCTTGGCGGTGGAGGATCGCGTGATATTCAACTCGCGGTGAAGTTCACTTTCTAGGATGGGCTAGGCGCGTTTGAAGCCCCTCACAGGCGGTGTGGAGCGAAGCGACAGAATTGAAACCAACACGCGGTGAGCCCGACGTGCGTGGCGAACCGCCTGTTACGGGCGCTCGAAACTTTACGCATAGAAGATTTCTCTCAAGCGGTTTGGAGCAGAGCGACAGAATCAGAAGATCCAGCCTCTCCGGCGGTTTGGAGCGACGCGACAAAATAAAAGGGCGTAGCCAGTTTCGGCCACGCCTTTTCTTCTTGCTCTCAAGGAGACTTACAACAACTTACGCATTCAACTTTGTAAGAGCCTACTACCCGAAAGCGCGTGACGGCACAACTTCCTTGTAAGTATATGATTTTAAACTGATTGCGATGTAATCAGATTTTCATCAACTTAGTTACGGATTCTTCTTGACTGATATCGCAAATTGAAATACTGTTATTGCGATTAGCAATATGACACTCGGCGAAAAATTACGCTACCTCCGCCTGATGGAAGGCAATCTTCGCGGTCTGGGTCGTGACATGACTCAACTGGAAGTAGTCAAGGCCATTGGGAAAGAGCTTAGCGAGAAGATCAGCCAGAGCTATCTCTCGCAGATTGAAAACGGGTCGCGCCCGCACCTCACCAACAAAACGCGGCTGCTGCTGTCCAGGTTTTTCAAGGTGCATCCCGGATATCTGGTCGATGATCCGGAGGGTTTTCACACTGAACTAGTCTCTGACCTGGGCGCTCAGGAGGACCAGCTTGATCTCTGGTTGATTCAGGGTGCGGAGCGCTTCCGCAATGACCCAACTGTTGGGCGCGCGCTGCTCAACATTGCCAAGCATGATGATTCGCGTCGCTGCCTTCTTTTGATCGACGCCATTCTGGAAACTCCCGAGCTGGCGGACCGACTCTTGCAAGTGTTGCGTCCCCAGGCGGGCAAAGAGCCACAGGGTTTACGAGCACAGGAGTTGAGTGAGGCACAAGCATGAACTGGGAACTTTTCTATCTGATCTGTTTCGTTGTTGGCTTTGCCTTTACCGCGCTTTCTTTTCTTAGCGGCACACTACATTTCCATTTTTATTTGCCACATGGGCATTTCCATGGCATGGGCCATGGTGGCGGAAGCGGCCACGGACACGGTGGAAGCTTCCCGGTGTTCAACCCGATGACGATCGCGGTCTTCCTCGCGTGGTTCGGCGGAGCCGGTTATCTACTTGTCCATTTCCGGCACATCTGGGCTTTTGCCGGACTGATGATGGCATCTCTCGCCGGACTCGTAGGTGCTGCCATCGTGTTCCTATTCGCGGCCAAGTACCTCATGGCGCATGACTATGCCATGGATGCCGCCGACTACGAAATGACCGGTGTCCTGGGAAAGATCAGCGGCACCATCCGCAAGGGTGGGACAGGCGAAATTATTTTCGAACAGGAGGGCGCGCGTAAAGCCTGCGCGGCCCGCAGTGAAGAAGCGCAGGAACTCAGGCGTGGCGAAGAAGTGATTGTAACGCGCTTTGACAAAGGTGTGGCATACGTACGCCGCTGGAGTGACATGGCAGGCGACGTGGGCATTTTGCCCGAAGAAGAGGAGAAGAGTCTGTGAAGAGCTTAGGAGGGGGTATGGAGATTCAGACTGTCTGGATTATCGTGGGGCTGGTCATCATGGGAACAATGCTGACCATCAGTATGCTGGCCCGTCTGTACCGCAAAGTTGGCCCGAATGAGGCATTGTTGGTTTATGGTCGCGGAAAAACGCCGCGCGTGATTAAAGGCGCAGGCAGCGTGATCTGGCCATTGATTGAAAGCTGCCGTCTGCTGTCTCTTGAACTCATGTCGTTTGACGTGGCTCCGCAACAGGACCTTTACACCAGCCAGGGCGTTGCGGTTACGGTGGAAGCCGTCGCGCAGATCAAGGTAAAGTCTGACGATATTTCCATCCGCACCGGCGCCGAACAGTTTCTTACCAAGACTCCGGCTCAGCGTGAAGGACTGATTCGTCTGGTAATGGAAGGCCATCTCCGCGGAATCATCGGCCAGTTAACGGTTGAGCAGATCGTAAAAGAGCCGGAGATGGTGGGCGACCGCATGCGCGCCACCTGTGCCGCGGACATGAGCAAGATGGGCCTGGAAGTGATCTCATTCACCATCAAGGAAGTTCGCGATAAGAATGAGTACATCGCCAACATGGGCCGTCCGGATATTGCCCGCATTAAGCGCGATGCTGACGTTGCCGCCGCCGAAGCTGAGCGTGACACCGCCATCAAGAAAGCAGAAGCGCAACGCGCAGCCGCAGTCGCCAGGGCGCAGGCGGATCAGGAACGTGTGCTGGCCGAAACGCTGTCACAGGCCAAGCAGGCAGAAGCGCAACGGGACTTGGAAGTGAAGAAGGCTGAATACCTGCAACTGGTAAAAACGCAACAAGCTCAGGCCGACAAAGCGTATGAGATCCAGACCAACATTCAGCAACAGCAGGTCATTGCCGAGCAGGTCAAGATTCAGCAGGTGGAGAAAGAGGCGCAGATCAAAGTGCAGGACGCGGAAATCCTGCGCCATGAGAAGGAACTGATCGCGACCGTCCTGAAACAGGCGGAAATCGAAAAGCAGCGCGTGCTCAACATTGCTGACGGTGAAAAGCAGCGCCTTATCGCCGAAGCAGAAGGCCGTGCCAGCGCCATCCGTGTCCAAGGTGAAGCCGAAGCTGACATCATCTTCAAGAAAGGTGAGGCCGAGGCCAAGGCCATGAACGTCAAGGCTGCGGCCTACCAGGAATACAACCAGGCCGCCGTCGTTGACAAATTGATAACCGGTCTGCCTGAAATAGTGCGGGCCATGGCGGCGCCGTTGGCCAACGTGGACAAGATCACCATCGTCTCCACCGGAAACGGGCACTCTTCCGGTATGAGCAAGATTACCGGAGACATGGCGGAGATCGCTGCACAGGTGCCGGCGCTGTTTGAAGCGCTCAGTGGCATGCAGATCAAAGACCTGCTGGCCAACGTGCGGTTGATTGGTGACAAATCGCCCAAGCCTTCGCCTTCTTCTGACGACGGTAAATCCAAAGGCGCTGGCAAGTAACGATTCCCACCCGGCGAGAGGTGGCTCTCGCCGGATTCTAAACTTTTTAGACAGTGTGGATAGGTTTGAGAGTTTCATCATGAACAGCAAAAAGATATCGGTTCTCGGCGTGATTCTAGGAGTGATCGCGGGCGCTCTCATGGTTCTTATCTCCGGCAGTTGGATTTTCTGGCTCGCGATCGGAGTAGCGCTTGGCCTATTGCTGGGTGGCGTCGGTGTTGGTCGAAAATCTGATCGTATCGCAAACGGCCGGCTGCCAGATGACCGGCTTTCAAACAACCGGCCAACGTTTGGCCACGGAGCAAGTGTATGAGTTCGTCGTTCGTGATTTTCCTGATCTGGGCCCTCGCATCATTGTTAGTGACACGGATTGGAGTGGCGGCTTACCAGGCCTCTGGCCGGAAGCCGTTGACGCCTGCACGACACTCCTACGTGAGTGTGGACGTGGCCACGCGCGTTTTGATGCCGCTCATCATCATTGGGCAGGCTGCGCTCTCAAGCTGGCTGGTCAGCCGCGTGGGTGACGTAAGCATTCTCATCGCCGTAGTGCAGGTCGCGCTGGCTTCGGCCTTCTGGCAAATGATTCATGACAGTCCGGGCGAGTCGCGCTTTCAACCCATCGGCGTGATTCTTCCCATGCTGCTTCTTTTTGGTCTGATCGCGGCATTGACCATTGATATTCAAAGCTCTTTCCTGCCAGTGGTTACGTGGCGGGGTTTCATCGGCAAATAAACAAAGTTTTTGTGGAGGCACTTTTATGGCTTTACTGGAACGCGTGGCAACTTTACTGAAAGCTAACCTGAATGACCTGATCGACAAGGCTGAGCATCCGGAGAAGATGATCAAACAGATCATTCTCGACATGGAAAACCAGCTTCTCCAGGTGAAGACGCAGGTGGCCATTGCGCTTGCGGACCAGCACCTGCTGGAAAAGAAACAGAAGGAAAACGAGGAAAAGATCGCCGACTGGGGACGCAAAGCTGAATTGGCTTTGGACAAAGGCCATGAGGATCTGGCCCGCGCCGCCATTGAACGCTCTCTCACCGCCCAGCAGCTCACCCAGAGCTTTGCGCAGCAGGTGGTGGACCAGCGCGGACAAGTGGAAACCCTGAAGTCGGCACTGCACAAGCTGCAGCAAAAACTGGAAGAAGCGCGCGGTCGCTGTGACATGCTGATCGCTGAACATCGCCGGGCGAAAACTCTGGACCGCGCTGCCGATGCGCGCAACGTAATCAACGGCACTGACGCCGGCGCGGCCTTTGATCGCATGAAGAACAAGGTCATACGTGAAACAGCCATCGGCACGGCCAAGACGGAGATGATTGAAAGCGCCAGCAGCGTGGAAGACCGGTTCGCCAAGCTCGAAAAAGAGGACCAGGTCAACCGCATCCTGGGTGAACTGAAAGCAAAAAGAGGCGCCTTGACTTCAGGGAGTGGGGGTAATATTTAACGTTGCCACATAGTACGGAGGCAGGCCATGGAACGCAGGTTTCGAAATGCAAAATGGCACCCCGGTATCACCATGCACAAGATTCAGTTTGATGGTGGTATTGCCGGAACCATCTTCACTGTTGGGTGTCTCACCATCATTCTCATGAAATTGCCCGAATTCTGGTCATTTCTTGGAGCCACGGCCGCGTTCGGTGTGGTGATGTCATTCGCAGTGAAATGGATCAACCAGCACATGCAGCACGATATTGAATCCATCGGCACCCAGTTGCGATGAACGATTTGGGCGAATACTTCATGGTAAAGATTTTGTCTTCGGGCCCATTAAGAGGTAAGTCGCCCAAACGCTTTTGCAGGCAATTGGCACTATCTGGATTGGCGGCGATCATCGCCCTGGTTGCGATGACGAGTTGCGTACCGGTTCCAGCATGGTCGCAAGCGAGAAGATCTTCCTCTCAGCGAAGCCCTTCGTCATCGGCACTCTCTTCGCGAAGCCTTCCATCCGCCGACGAACAGCGCCTGCTTGACCTGCTCAACCAGGAGCGTGAGACAGCCGGCCTGAAGCCGTTCGTCTGGGACCAGAGCCTGGCTGACGCAGCCCGCGCGCACTCGAAACTGCTGGCCCAGCACAAATCACTTTCGCACCAGTTCATGGGCGAACCTGACCTCACTAAACGCGCGGGTGCCGCGGGGGCGACCTTCAGTTCTGTAGGTGAAAACGTCGGCTTCGCACCGGACGTTGAGCTGGCGCACAACGGCTTCATGAACTCACCGCCTCATCGCGCTAATATTCTTCGGCCAGACTTTGATGCTGTCGGCATCGCCATCATTCCGCGGGGAGATGAGCTCTATATCACTGAGGATTTCTCGCGCAAAGTCGAAACGGTCAGCACAGACCAGTTTGACAGCCAGCTCATCGCTGCCTTCAACCAGATGCGAAGCCAGAAGGGTCTTCCCGCGATGAATGCCCGTCCTGACTCGCGCCTTCAGAAAGTGGCTTGCACGGCTAACCTGAACGCGCAAAAGATTCTCGATGAGACGCCCGGAGCCACCGATCTGGCGGTCTTCACCACATCTCAGCCGGACAAGCTTCCCGTAACCATGCAGCGTGCGGCAGCCGACAAGACCCTTCATCGCATGAATCTTGGCGTCTGCTTCAAGTCCGGCAGTGCCAATGGATTTTCTACCTATTGGGTGGTCGCGGCGTTCTTTCCGGTGTCTAATTAAGAGCGAGATTGCCAACGCCGCAGGCGCGGAACTATGTAGCCCAGCGCGTGAGAGGCTGTTACGAAACTCTTGACGTTGCTGTACAGAATGAGAAGATGCAAGCAGGAGCAAGGATAACGGGATGGCTTATATCCAAGGTGTAGGAAGAGGTCAGGGGACACTGTTT
>Ga0080027_10000129_pt1 | contig 32813 bp, 22 predicted proteins | sample OrgsoiDNA2013046_FD_70962 | JGI IMG/M metagenome (GOLD analysis project Ga0080027, IMG submission 70962) | Permafrost soil microbial communities from the Arctic, to analyse light accelerated degradation of dissolved organic matter (DOM) -... | ecosystem: Environmental > Terrestrial > Soil >... | reverse complement strand
ATTGAATTCAGGTAACAGGTGGGTTCCGCAATTATTCTGGCTTTCCTTTCATTTTCATTTACCCTGTGGGCTATTATGGGTTCCGGACAGGAAATCGTATACTGGGGCTTTATATTATTAATGGCAGGAATTCCTTTTTATGTTTTGGAAATTTCGAAAAAAAACCGGTAATATGGAATATACCTGTCATTCTGAAACAGGAAAATTAAAATCGCTGTTTATAAAAAATGCTCAACAGGCATTTATTGATAATGACCATCTGGAGAAATACTGGAAAGAATTAAATTTTCTGGATAAACCTGATTTAAACCTGGCATTAAAAGAATATAATTTATTTCAGTCTATTCTGGATAATCAGGGTGCGGAAATATTTTTTCTGCCTGAAGATGAATCTGTAAATATGGATTCAATCTATTGCCGGGATGCATCCATTGCTACGAATCAGGGTATGATTATTTGCAAAATGGGAAAACCTGCCAGGTTGAATGAACCGGAAGCAGAAAAGAAAGCATTTTTGGCTGAGGGAATTAAAATACTGGGAAGTATCAGTGGTCATGGAATGGTTGAAGGGGGGGATGTGGCCTGGATTGATGAACATACACTTGCTGCCGGACATACATACCGTACAAACGAAGAGGGCATCAGTCAATTGAGGAAAATCTTAAAACCACTGGATGTTGATGTTATTGCTGTTCCACTTCCGCATTATAAAGGACCGAAGGATGTCTTCCATCTGATGTCTATATTTAGTCCTGTAGATACTGACCTCGCAGTGATATACTCTCCCCTGATGCCCATTGTATTCCGGGACTATTTAATGAACCGGGGATACCAGTTGATTGAAGTTCCTGATAAAGAATTTGAATCAATGGGTTGCAATGTTCTTGCCCTTGCACCTAGGGAATGCCTGATGGTGGATGGAAATCCTGTTACTAAAAGCTTATTAGAGCAGGCAGGTTGTAAAGTTTATACTTATCAGGGCAATGAAATAAGCGTTAAGGGTGGTGGCGGACCTACCTGCCTTACAAGACCTGTATTCAGACATACACAATAAAAAAATGAAGAAATGAAATCAGTAATAAAATTCATGGTGATTTCGCTTTGTATTCAAATCGCTTGTATAAATTCTTATGCCCAAATTGTGGACAATGCAAAATATCTGCCAAAAGATTATTTAAGTGCAAAGTTTCATAAAGAAAGAAGACAGGCTTTACGTGATCTGATGCCATCAAATTCTGTTACTGTCATATTTTCCTACCCTGACCGCGTGTTTTCAGAAGATACTAAATACAAGTATCATGCAAATCCAAGTCTCTATTATTTTTCAGGATATAAGGAACCCGATGCCGTACTATTCATTTTTAAGGATTTACAAGGCACTGGCGAAAGTAGTTACAATGAACTTTTTTTTGTTCAGCAACGGGATCCTGCCAAAGAAATATGGACGGGCAGGCGATTGGGGGTTGAGGGAGTTAAATCTGATCTTGGATTTAAAAGAGTCTACAATGGAAGCGAATTTGAAAATTTCCCAATTGATTTTAAAAAATTCAATGCCATTTTTTACGATGTATTACCAGACGATTTACAGGAGACAGGCGATGAAGGGAATTTAAAGGATCTCATTTCTTCTTTTAAATCAAAAGCTTTAATAACAAATATCGACAAGGGACTGTTATCCGATTTGTTATATATATATAATTACGGCACACCCAAAAATATATCCAGACTGATGAATTATTTGAAACCTCATTATAATCAGCACGATAGTGTGAATGAAATGATAAAGAATTTGATGAACCAGCCTGATTCCGCAACACTTGCAAAAGTGAAGTCACAATTTTTTATGGAATATTCCGGGATTGTAAATTTCAATAAATACATCAATGAACTACGCGGAGTAAAAACTCCTGAAGAATTGGTATTGATTAAGAAATCAGTCGACATATCAGATATGGCCCATGCTGAAGCCATGCGGGCAATAAATCCAAAAATCAGCGAAACTGAACTGGAAGGCATTTTTTTATACATACATAAAAAATACGGTGCGGAAGATGAAGGATATGCGCCCATTGTAGGAGCAGGATCCAATGGTTGTATTTTACATTATGAAGAAAATAATGTGACAGAAGTAAATAATCAACTGGTTTTAATGGATGTAGGAGCTGAATACCATGGCTACTCTGCGGACATCACCCGAACCATTCCAGCGAATGGTAAGTACACGGAAGAACAAAAAGCAATATATCAATTGGTGTATGAAGCTCAGGAAGAAATTTTTAAACTTTGTATTGCAGGTGTGCCTTTTCCGAATTTAAATGAAAAGGCGAAGGAAATATTGGCAGCAGGTCTTATTAAACTGGGAATCATCAGTGATGCAAAAGAAGTAGGTAAATATTATCCGCATGGCTGCTCTCATCATTTGGGGCTGGATGTACATGATAAAGGAGGTTCTGGTATATTAAAGGAGAATATGGTGATTACCGTAGAACCAGGAATTTATATTCCTGAAGGTAGCCCCTGCGACAAAAAATGGTGGAATATTGGCGTCCGTATTGAAGATGATGTAGTAATTGGCAAAGAAAAATGTATACTGCTTTCTTCTGGTTCGCCCCGAAAATGGCAGGAAATCGAAAAATTGATTGAAGAGAAGAGCCTGTTTGACCAGCATGTTTCACCTGTGGGTAAGTAAAATATTTATTCAGAGTCCATTGAAGAAACAATGAATGAAAGTCTGAAATCAGCATATGATGCGATCATTGTGGGTAGTGGTCCCAATGGATTATCAGCAGCTATTGCACTGAGGCGGGAAGGCTTGAATGTATTAATAATTGAAAGGGAACAATCCATTGGAGGGGGTATGCGTTCCGCCGAATTGACCATGCCGGGTTTCATACATGATATCTGTTCAGCCATTCACCCAATGTCTGCAGGATCCCCTTTTTTTCAAACTATTCCCTTACAGGAATTTGGGATGGAATATATTCATTCCCCTATCGCAGCAGCGCATCCTTTTGATGATGGATCTGTTGCGTTGCTTAAAAATTCAATTGATGATACGGCTTCATCCCTGGGTGAAGATCAGGCGTCCTATAAAAAACTGATGACTCCCCTGGTTTCGGAATGGCCACTGATTGTATCAGAAGTACTGGGACCACTCCACATTCCGCATCATTTAAGGTCTATGACAAAGTTTGGAAGCAAGGCATTACTTCCCGCATCTGCATTCGTAAATAATTATTTTAAGGGTGAAAAAGCGAAAGGATTTTTCGGTGGCATGGCTGCTCATGGTATGCTCCCATTGAATTATATTGCCAGCGCTGCAGCTGGATTGACTTTACTCATTCAGGGTCATATCAAGGGCTGGCCTTTAATTAAAGGAGGCTCAAAACAATTGGCAACAGCCCTTGCATCTTATTTTATTTCTCTTGGCGGACAAATTCAAACCGGAGTTCAGGTAAATCAGATGCAGGATATCCCATCTGCAAAAGCTGTGCTTTTTGATGTTTCTCCAAAGGAATTATTGAGGATCGCAGGGACTAAATTTTCTGGCTTTTATCGAAGGCAACTGGAAAGATACAGATATGGGATGGGCGTTTTTAAAGTGGATTGGGCGTTAAATGAACCGATCCCGTTTAAAGTGAAAGCATGCCTAAAGGCAGCAACCGTACATTTAGGTGATGGCTTTGAAGAAATATCATTTAATGAAAAAATGACAATCGAAGGTGGGCATCCTGAAAAACCTTTTGTTATTCTGGCGCAACAAAGCATTTTTGATTCTTCACGAGCACCTGATGAAAAACATACCGCCTGGGCCTATTGTCATGTGCCCAATGGATCTATTAGGAATATGAAAGAAGCCATAGAGAAACAGGTCGAAAGATTTGCGCCTGGATTTCAGGAATGTATTCTATCATCTCATACAATGAATACTAAACAATTTGAAATATATAATCCAAATTACGTGGGTGGGGATATTAATGGCGGAGTGATGGATATCCGCCAGCTTTATACAAGACCCGCAATTGGGATATCTCCTTACAGGACATCGGCAAAAGGAATTTACATTTGTTCAGCATCAACACCTCCGGGCGGAGGTGTTCATGGCATGTGTGGTTATCATGCAGCGAAAAGGGTTTTAAAGGATGTTTTCGTTTAGAATGAACGCTTAATTTAAAAAGAGTGATTTTTAATTATATAAAATAATTTTGAAATGAAAATTGCACTGGCATCACCTCCATTTCCAAAATCAATAGAAGATGGCCTTTACTGGGTTGAAAAATTTGTAAAACAGTCAGCGGAAGAACATGCTGAAATTGTTTGTTTCCCCGAATCATATATACCCGGGATGCGTGGAATGGAATTTAAAGTCGAAAACCATTCTCCTGATAAATTGAAAGCTGCCTTACGGGAGGCAATGGAACTGGCCAGGAAATATGCTATAGCCGTTATCCTGCCGATGGATTGGGATAAGGAGGGCCGTATTCTAAATATAGCCTTCGTGATTTCAAGCACAGGTGAATTACTCGGATCCCAGACAAAAAATCAACTCGATCCTACAGAAGATGATATTTTTATCCCCGGAACAACACGTCAGCTGTTCGAAGTGAATGGTTTGCCATTTGGAATAACAATTTGTCACGAAGGATTCCGATATCCTGAATCGGTTCGTTGGGCAGCAGTCCGTGGAGCCAAAATTGTATTTCACCCGCATTGTACAGGCAGCAATATTAAGGGACTTATCCTGGAAGAATGGGGAAATAAAAATAACCCATACTATGAAAACGCCATGATGATGAGATCAATGGAGAATACAATATACTTTGCGAGCGTGAATTATGGATTAAAATTTCCTGAATCTGCTACTTCGTTAATCGGACCCGAAGGAAATTGTATCCAGCATGAAAAATACGGAAGTCAGGGACTCCTGGTTGCTGAAATAAACCCTGAACTGGCTACCGGAATTTTGGCAAAACGATTTAAACCAGACCTTGTTGTTTAGCATCACTAAATTAATAGTGCTGTTATATTATTGAAACGAATTGAACGATGGATGAAAATTATTTAATTGATTATTTGCAAAAGGAATTAACTATCGAACCATTAAGTAATCCTTCTTTGAATGAATTGAAAGACAAATGGTCGAATTATTTTAATGAACTGATACAACTTGATTTTCAAAAACTCATTTTTATTTTATATAGAGTTGATGTTTCTGAAAAAAAATTTCGTCAGTTACTTAAAGAATACCCGGATGAAAATGCTGGCAAAATCATCACAGAACTCATGATTGAACGATTAAAAATTAAATTCCTCACGAAACAGAAGTATCGTTCAAAGAATGAACCATTATCGGGTGATGCCGATATGGAAAGATGGTAATGACTCCGAATGTTATTTGTATATCGAGTAAATGCATTGGTTATCCCTCTATTTACCGTTTATAATTTTTAAGATTTATTTATTTAAATGGTAAGGATTCTCAGGGAACTGCTATTTAATTTTAATCCTTATTTAGCCAAGGCGAATCTGAATAACTGACCCTAATCCCTGTTCATGAGAATTTTTCCACTGCTGATCTTATTTTCTTTATTCATCGGATATTCCTATGGCCAAAATATTACTACCACTATAAAGATCCGGGGTATCGTGGTGGATTCTTTATCGGCCAAACCACTTGCTTTTGTAACCGTAGCTCTACAGGAACAGAAATCCGGTAATGTAATAAAAACAGTTCTTTCCGGAGATGATGGTCACTTTGAATTATCAGCCCCATCGGGCAAAATAGTTCAGCTGGAACTGGCGTATAATGGATATTATAATAAATTAATTCCGGTTCTCAATGGCGGAGATAGTTTGAATCTGGGATCCATTCCCCTGACCATATCTGTAAAGCAACTTCAGGAAGTTTCAGTCGTAGCCCTCAGACCCGTAATAAAAAGGGACCTGGATGGAATTACGTATGATGTAAGTGCAGATCCGGAAAGTCCGGCGCTTACTGCCCTGGATATGATGCGTAAAGTTCCCTTATTGTCAGTCGATGCTTCAGACAATATTAAATTAAAAGGTAGCGGAAATTATAAAATACTTATCAATGGAAAAGAATCAGCGCTTCTTGCCAAGAATCCGTCTGATGTATTGAGGGCCATGCCCGCAACGAATATTGAAAAAATTGAAGTCATTACCACACCGCCTGCCAAATATGATGCAGAAGGACTTACGGGAATAATAAATATTATTACGAAGAAAAAACTTGATCAGGGTTATAATATAGGAATAAACGGGCGTTACAATTCCAATTGGGGACCGGGCCTTAACATGAATTGGACATTTAAACAGGGAAAATTTGGATTATCCGGTTATATCGGTACAAATACACGTCCTAAAAGAACGAACAGTAACGGAAACAATCAGGTTTTCTATGCAGATAATTCCGTCTTGTCGCAAAATGGTACAAATACTGTAAATGGTCATAATGTGTATGGAGATGCAGAGCTGAGTTATGAATTTGACAGCCTGAATCTGCTAACGGGATCCCTTGAATTCTATCATGGCGGAAACGATCAGTCCGGGGATCAGTTATCAAATACCTATGATAGCAATCAAACAATTATACAGGCTTACAGGCTTGTAAACATAGGAAATAACAGTTATGGCGGACTGGATGCATCAGTAAATTACCAGCGGGGTTTTAAGAAGGATAAAAACCGTCTGATTACCCTTTCATATAAATTTAGTAATTCACCGAATACACAGTATAACAATAATACAATAAGCGATACAATCAACTATCAGTTACCAAATTACCAGCAAAACAATAACTCAGGGAATAAGGAACATACCATTCAGTTGGATTATGTTCATCCCTTAAAGAAATTTACATTGGAAGCGGGTGGTAAAGTGATCATCAGAAATAATTACAGCAGTTTTCAAACAAACGGGTATAGTGATTCAACCAAGGATTATATTTTAATTCCATCTCAAACCAATGACTTCAATTATTACCAGGATATATATAGTGTTTACAATTCCTATCAGATGAAATGGGATAAATGGAATGTAAAAGCAGGATTGAGGTTAGAACATACAAACATCCACGCTGATTTTGTAACAGAATCAAGTACGGTAGATCAGAATTACAATAATCTGATTCCTTCCATATCCATACAACATAATTTAGCTTCAAGTAGTATTACACTTGGATATACTGACAGGATCAGCAGACCTGGAATATATCAGTTAAATCCATTTGTAGATTTGTCTAATCCCAGTTTTATTAATACAGGTAACCCGAATCTGAAACCTGAAACGAATCATACTTTTGAAATCAACTATAGCAACTTCTCCAAAGGCTCAATCAATGTGGGGATCAACTATGCCTTTTCGGATAATTCAATACAAACGGTAACTTCCCTGTTGATCGACAGCAATTCGATCAATCCTAATGATACCGTAACCCTGACTACTTATCAAAATCTTGGGAGCAACAGCAGACTCGGCTTAAATTTCAACGCAAATTTTACTTTAGCTAAAGATCTTACGGTTAGTTTAGACGGAGAACTGGCACACATCTGGCTGAAAGGAACCTATAATGGGCAGGTCTATAAAAATGAAGGATTTAATGGCAATGCATTTATGAATGCGGGTTATATGTTTGGTAAAGGGTATCGGATAGGCTTTAATGCAGGTTTTTACAGTGGAGATGTTAATTTGCAGGGGAGTTCCAATGGATTCCTTTATACTTCTTATGTATTTTCCAGGAGCTTTATGAAAAAAAAATTGACCATTTCGTTTGTTGCGAACAATCCCTACAGCAAATATTATACTTTCAGTTCACATACATCTACTCCGAGTTTTTATCAGACCTCCTTTAATCAGATGAATTACCGGACATTTGCTATCCGTATCAATTTTAAATTTGGAAAACTAAATTCAGATATTAAAAAAAGCCAGAGCCAGATAAAAAATGATGATACCAAAGCAGGCAAATCTGCCGGCGGAGCGCAGTAATATCAAGCTCATAAAATCCAATTTATCAATCTGAACCCGTCTGCTTCATTCATATGTCTCAATATGCCTTTCCTTTTCTTATTCAGTCCAAACTTTCTTAATTTCTTCAATGGATGATTTCTGATTACAAAAGCCAGAAATACCGGAAATAAGCGATTGACCCAAACACTGTATTTTTCAAGACCCCCAACCAGGGTTTCATTTTTTCCGCGGACCACCGCTTTTATAATTTCATCTGCACAATGATCCGGAGTAATACCATTTTCAATGGACTGTTGCATTCTTCCATAGGAACTTCCATTACCACTCAGCGCGTTCAGGGATATATTTGTTTTGACAAGTCCTGCTGTTACAATGGTAATTTTTATTCCATCCTTTTCATGTTCAGCTCTCAATGATTCGAAAAAACCATTTAAAGCATGTTTGGAAGCTGCATATGCAGATAGTTTGGGAACACCATATTTACCTGATAAACTACTGGTTACAATAAAGCAACCCGCACCCTGCCTTATCATGAATGGTAAAAGTGTTCTGCTTATTATCACATTACTGAAAAAATTTATATTCATTACTTTTTCTGTCATTTCAATAGAAGTATTGATAATGGTATCTCTTACAGCTATGCCTGCATTTAGAAAAACATAATCAATACCCTTAAAAACCTTCCAGGACTCCAGCGCGATTTCTTCCAGGGTATTTTTCTGGTCCATATCGCAGGGCAGGATCACAACTTTTTCAGGAAAAGCACAGCATGATTTTACCTTCTCAAGCTTTTGCACATTTCTGCAGGATAAAATAAGATAGGCTCCTAATTTATTTAAATGCAGGGCCAGGGATTCTCCTATTCCACTCGAAGCACCAGTAATCCAGCAAACTTTATTGTTATAAAATCGAGTTGTCATTTTGTTTAATTTATAAGGTTATGATTGCGTAATAAATTTAGTAGGTTCCTGTTTAACCCGAAGTCCTTTCCGTTTCCCTGAAAGGAATAAATACATCCAGTCCATTACTTCCCGAAACATGACTTTGCGCGATGGCATAAAATAATTGAAGAAAATCCACCTCATGATCCAGGCAACCCAGCCTGTAAATTCAAAACCATATAATTCACCGATTCCCTTACCTACCCCTAAACTGGCGCATTGACCTAATCCCATATAATCGAAGGATTTCAAACGCTTCATACTGATGGCATTGGCAATATTCCTGCCTGCATATTCACCATGCTTAATGGCCCATAAAGCATTTGGAGGACTGACTTCTTTTGATTTATAATTTTCCACATGACAGGCATCGCCACCACCCCAGATATTAGAATGGTTGTTAACCTGCAGGTATTTATTCAATAGTATCCGATTTCCTGGATCACGCTGCATTTCTTCTGTGCCATTTAAAATCAATGGTGATTGACCAATTGCGGATATGACCATGCTGCATTTTATAAATGCTGCGTCATTCAGGAACAGTCCTTCTGACGTGACTTCAAAAATTTTATTATTGTTTATTATTTCAATGCCATAAGATTTCATAATATTTTCAGTATAGCTTCTCATCCGGTGTAGTTGGGGTTTTAATACATTCAACAGTTTATTTTCACTATTCACCAGACGGATCCTTGGCTGTAGATCGTGAAGTGAAGGATATTTACGAATTAGATTTTTTAGAAATTCAGCAATATTTGTTGCCAACTCCACACCTGAAAAACCACTTCCGGCTATGGTTATGCTGAGTACTTCCTGTGCAATATCCTTGCTCTCCAGAGATGCCCGGTTTACCAGATGTATTAGTTTTTCCCGGGTATGCAGGAATGCTTCATGTGATTTTATCTGGAATCCATATTTATCCAAACCTTTAACATTGCAACGATCCACGGAGCCTGTTCCAATCAGTAAATGATCATAATGAATCATCTGAATAGATCCACTGGGTTTTCGTATATAAATTTCATTTGCTAAAGGATCTATTTTTTCGGCCTGACCTTTTAATATTTGTGCATAGGGCATTAATTCAGACAGACAACTCATTCTGTTCTGGTCCTGTATAATACAAGTCAGGCTTTCGGCTGTCCAACCATGAAAACAATGAAATTCCTCAGGACAAACAACTATAATTTGTATCAGACCCCTGGAAATTTCAAATCTTAATTTCTTTACCAGTGAGCGATAGGCCCAAATAGAAACATAACCTCCGCCAAGTAATACGATTTGGGATGTATTTGGTTTCATAAATAAGCTTTACCAAATTTATTCCCGGAGAAAGTCGAATCCTAATTGCTAAATCAGGCTTTAAACACTTGATTAGTAAGGATTGACATTTTTTGAATGGGTCATTGCATACCAATTGGTCTTTTTGCCAATTTTCAATAAGCCGGACTGGAAATTGGTAAAAATTACCAAATATCTTTTTTGCTTAAGGATTAGTTGCAAATCAAGACTGCCTCTTTAAACAGAAACATGCTGTTATTTTGTGTGATTATCGCAGAAAAAACGCTGGTAATAAGTGAGTAAACCTTACTGAACGCTTATATTATTTTACAGGAAATTTCTTAAACATGACAGGTACAATTTCTTTAATCGTTGGCCTGACTCCTTTTCTTTCTTTTTCATTCACTTTCCCTTCAGCACTAGTACGCCAAATGATTTTATCATCTTTTCTGTCAATCATGTCAATGACCAGCGTGCCATTTCGAAAAGTAGAAACCTGAATGGAACCGGTATATGCGTTTGGATCATAATAATAGGGCTGTGGCGTATAATAATATACAGTATTATACTGACCGGGTATGAGGTTCGGACTAGAAGGCGCAGTATAAACATATGGCGCCTCTTCACCCACCGTATATGTTTTTGTTAACAGGAGCTTATAGGTAAATAAACAGTCAGGATGAAGAGTGTCTAAAACCATTCCCCGCTGGGTAAGTTGCTGAAGCACTGCATTGGACAAAGCATTTTCCACGGATGCCTTGTTTGCAAGGGAAGTATAAGAAGTATCCTTGGTTGGCAACCAGGCAAAGGTTTTATACTTATTGAAATCAACACCTTCGGTCTTTTCAGATTTGTAGAGGTTTGCAGTAGGAGAGTAGCAGCCTGAAAAGATAAAAATAATGGCAACTATAAAAAAATATTTATTTTTCATTTTAAATACAATTTAATTGAAGTTTTGGAGCTGTTAAATTAAAAATCACTTTTTCTCCAAAACAAGCACAATTTTATTGAAATCAGATGAAGCATTGATGATTTTTACAAAATCTTCATATTGGCTTATTGGATAATCGGTTCGACGATAGTCTTCCATAATATGAATCGTAAGTAAATTACCATTCAGCTGGTAATCTGATACAAATCCCATGGTCTGTACGCCATTTTCCTTATAAGTTTGATTCATTTTAATGTCGTCCGGGTTTTTAATAATATATCCTTCCGGAATGGTAAATTCGATTTTTCTTTCTTCGAAATGAGGAAAATCCATTGAGATCTGTGTTTGTCTTACTTTCTCCTGATACATTTCAACCTGTGGACCAATCACCAGCCCTACTTTAAGTAAGATTTTATTCCCTGCCCTTTCGAACAGATTTACGGAATTTACACTGGCATGCAGGATAAATGGCTTTGCAGTACCTGCATTTTCAAATTCTACATTTTCTAATCCTGATGAAATAATGGATTCAGATCCTGTGGTACGTTTCACTATATCTTTTACGATATCCTGTGATTGTTCCGGTGTCATGTAATTGAAATTTTCCCTGTATTGCGCTGCCGGGTAACCTCCAAAAAGCAGCTTCATGTCTATTCGCAGGGTATCCATTGTTGAATTGAACTTTAATGAAGATTCTACATTTTGATATGATTTTATAAAGTCTTCCAGAGGAATTTGTTTTATTTCAGCAATAGCCGTGTTCAGGTTACCAATAGAAATATTTTTACAAAAAACACCGTTACAGGAACCCCAGTCTGGCATAATCAAAGGATAACGATAAGCAACTTTTGTGGGGGTAATAAATTTTTTTTCCGATGGAAAATAAAAGAGGGGATAATCGCAGTTATTCCAGTTCTCAAAATTTTTATCAATCAGCATATCATTTCGGTCAGCGGTAAATACAAGCTGAAAGTTTACAGTAAGAATTTTAAATATTGCACTATATAATCTGGTTAAAGATTCTGAACTGGAAATTTTTGTTTTAATTATTTTATCCAGATTGTTTGCGTCTTCAGTATTTAAATCATCCCGGGAATTGATATTTTTTTTAATATAATTTTCTACTGCAATTATTTTATCGGTCTCATTCTGGAGCTTATCCCATCCCATTTCATCTACAAAATCCACAACCTTTTTAAATTCTTTTTCAGAACTATAGGTATACATGGCGTAAACTTTTTTGGCCATATCATTCCATGTAAATAACCTTTCTCCCGGATGCGCAGAATTATTATAGGATAATTTGTATTCTACTCTTCCAAGATTTACCTGATATGCGGAATATTTTTCTTCTTGAGCACCCGGAATATCTTTTAATTTTATTCGAAGTACACTTTTCCCATTAGCCAATGTGTCAGTATGATTTTCGGAGGTGCAATTATACGATTTCGTTTCAAATACCAGTCTGCTTGGCGCAATCACTTCCAGACTGACCTCCTCAATAGGGAATTTATTCTGAACAATTTCTCTTCCGAAATAAGATGTATTCCTTTTTGAAGTGTAAAAATATTCCACTTCACAGCCTTTTTCCAAACCTTCCATTGCAAAAATCTTGTACAGATTTCCATCTTCTTCTTTCAGGTCTTTAATATTATTCTTATCCAGGTTAATAATGTTCCCATTTGGAAGAATTGTGCGCGCTTTTATATCAATGACATCTGAGAAGTCGTTTACCCGGATATAAATTTTATTGAAATATTCAATTCCATGATCATCATTCAGGTGAATAATTTTATGGAGCGTATAATATTCAGATATCAAATCCTTTGTATCGTCAATGAACTCCGACTTCCGGGTGTCATTTACAATATAGGCAGGTTCATTGCTGTATTTTGGATTAACAGCCCGGAGTACTGGTTTTTCATTCCATTTCTCTGTTTCAATATCCGTTTTTTGCCCTTTAACAGACAAAGTCAATAGTAAACAGCCGTAATAAATGAAGTTGGATATTTGCATTTCAGGGTACTTTAGTAAGACTTAAGGTCTCTTTATACATTGGGAAAAGATGCTCTAAAACTTTATTCCACCGCTCGAATTGATCATTTGTAATCTGTATATGATCATTATCAAATTCCTGTGTTAAAATCAACAAATTCCCTTTTTGTTCATATCTGAGTTCAAATCCCCATACATCATTATGGAATGATTTACTTTCGGGTAGTGATTCTAATTTATAACCATCAGGTATTTTTAAAAGCGTTACATATTTCTGTTCAGATTTGAAATTATACTCAATGGGCATTTTCCTTTTCGGATAATCAATTTCTTCATGCTCATAGAATTTGAACAGATTCAGATTGATATACCAGTCCTTGCCTAGTTTTTTTGCATAATCAGGTAATTTAAAAGTAGCTGCTGTTAGGATGGTATCCGGATTATGAAGAGGAGTAATACTAAATGAGTCTAATTGGAACTTATTTGAACCTCTGCTAAACTCTGCTTTCATTTCCTGTTTTAAATCACTTTTTGAGGTATACATGAGTTTGCCATGCAAATTCATGGAAAAATATCCAGTTAAACATCTTTTTATTGTCCCTTTGATTCCTTCGGGATTTAGTTCCAGCCAGGTTGAATCTACAACCCGGTTGAATTTTTTTTCAACAATGGGCACTTTAAGAATTTTGAAATCCTTTTCTCCAATAGCGATCATAGCTTCTTTATCCTGGATTGCTGAAGAAGGAAATCCGAAAAGGCAGGTTGGATCTGTACCATCCAAAAAAATATATTTACCATTTAACAGAATCGTGCAAATCATGTGATTGCTAACAATGGGCAGCGGAAGTTCGCTAAATTGATAAGGCATATTCCTGGTACCGATCCAAGTATAATAAGCAGGTATATCCGCTGCTTTCATCATTATAGTCAGAATACTGCTCATGTCTTTGCAATCTCCAAAACGTCTGCTGCAAACTAAACCGGCTTCGCGTGGCACGAAACCTTCCATTCCCTGTTCAAAGGCTACATATTTAATATTTTGCTGAACCCATGAATAAATATTCCGGGCTTTTTCTTCCGTATTATGCGCATGACTTGTTAGTGAATCCACTATATGTTTTAAATCTTCGCTGATTGTTAAATTTATCGTTTTGGTGTAACCATAGTTTAGCTGATACAAATCATTCAGATCAGAAAGGTATTGTACTTTATTCCCGTTGTCATCTTTGTAATTCTCAATATAAAAAATCAGGTGGGTGGCGTACCATGGACTGCTTGGAGCATCTGTATACCGTTTTAGGGAAGGGCAGTTTTTATAGGAATAAATATAGGTATATTCTTTATGGGTCTTTTCAATTTGCAGGGTTATATTCATTGTATCCAATCCTTTAAGGAGGAATTTAATGGACATATCCTTTGGAAAGGTGATTTTTATCTCACTGTTCATTACCGGAATATAACTGGAAAAGTAATAAGGGGAGAGCAGGTATGGGTTTTTATTTATCCATGAGACGTGGAGATTTCCGATCGAGCCCTGTTCTACTGATGGAAAATCGAAAGTCGTTTCTTTGGAATCATCATAAAAAACAAAATCCTCGTTGCTCGCACTTGTTTTGAAATCTTTTACTTTCAATTTTTTATCACCTGGAGTCAATGTGAAAGCTTCATAGGCAACAACTTCCTGAAAATCACTCTGAAAAAAACCATAACTGCGCATATATGCAGGTGCATCAGAAGTGAGATATTCAATTTGTTGTTGTTCGTTACTTTCCACATATGGTTTTCCTTCCTTAATGGATATATTATAATGTAGCGTTTTATTCAGAAATACAGCTTGTTCCTGACTATATAGTTTTTTTATTTCGTCAAAGGTTTGAGCCGAGCTTACAAAAGGAGTCAGAATCAGGTAAAATGAATAATATAAGAATCGGGTACAATACTTATTTTTCATTTTTAGATGATAAAAGTTTGCCATAATAATATTGCCTGGTTTCCAGAAGATGACCATCTTCTTTGAAATATCTTATTGTTCCGTGCAAACTTCCGTTATAATAATTACTTTCTTTGAAAAGAGTCCCATTTGCTTTGTATTCTTTCCATAATCCATGTGGGCTGTCATTCAGGTTAAAGTAGTCCAGCTTTAACTGTCCATTAGGGTAGTATTCCTTGGCAGGACCTTCTGAAAAGCCATAATCCGAACTGTCTATAGAACGAATCTGCCCGTTCTTGTAGTATAATATATCTTTTCCATTTATTTTTCCATCAATAAACGAACATTCCCTTGATGGGTTTCCGTTTGAAAAATAAGCTTTTAGCCTAATCGAGTTCTTTATAAAAGGAATTTCGGGAATAAGTTTGCCGTCAGGCCCTTCATAATCATATGCCACGGGTTCATCATCATCATACCGGATACGGTAAGCTATTTTTTCGTCCTGGTCAAATTTGGTTGCGATGCCGTTTCTCAGATCATTTTTCATCTTAATTTCAAAATCTTTACTGCCGTCAGGAAGATAATTTATTCTTGAACCGTTTACCATATCGTTGCTGTATTCTATGTTATTCAGTAATTTACCATCCTCATCGAAAATTTTCCAGTTCCCTGTTTTTTTACCATTCTTGTATTTTCCTTCTTTGTTAATTATGTCTTTATAATAGTAACTCATAAAATTACTATCGAGTAATCCATTTTTATAGTAAAATCTGCTTTCAACTGATCCATCAAAAAAATAATTTGTGAACCATCCTTCAAATCCTCCTTTTTCATAATCACCTTCCGACATTTTATTGCCATTTGGATAGAGTAAAAGATATTTACCGGAATATCTGGGAAAGGAATCAAGAATTAATAATTTTCCGGTACTGTCATACTGCCAAATTTCTTGCAGAAAGCCTTTACTGTATTTTTGCTCCAGTGATATTTTTCCTGTCGGATAGAAATCTTCTTTATATCCTGTAAGTTCTCCGTCTATAAAGTAAGCTTTGCTGCTCAGATTACCCACTTCGTCATAGTAAATCCAGTTACCCTGTGATTGATCATTGGCAAACCACCCTTCTGATTGAACCTGTCCATTGCTGAAGTACCCTATAAAATGTCCATCCTGTTTTCCATTTATCATTTGTATTTCGGATTTCTTCCTTCCATTATTATAATAATATACTGAAGTTCCGTTTATCTGACCATTTTGATATTCATTTGTTGAGCTGATTCTACCGGATGGAAAGTAATAGGTCTCTGTTCCAAGTATTTCTCCTTTTGTGTTCGTAAAACGTTGATACATTTTTGAGCCATCCGGGCGATACGATTCTAACACCATGGGGTCTCCCTTTCTTTCAGAAATACTAATCAGCTTTCCGGATTTGTCATAATATTTTGCCTGAATTAATACATCATTTTCAAATAGAAACCTGGCGTTTGCTATTCCATCTTTGTCGTAATAAATGGATTCACCGTTCAACATGCCTTTTTTATAATTAAAACTGGATTTCAATATACCATTGTCATAATATTCATTTAAGAGACCCTCAATTTTATCATTTATATACTTGCGGCTGAATTTTAGCTGACCATTTTCATAATAATATTTCCACTCTCCTTCGGCCTTATCATTTACAAACAGACCTTCTGTTGAAATTGATGATTTATCATAAAAACCCTGGTATATACCATCTAATCTGTCGTTTTTATAATTACTTACTTCTTTGAGCTCTCCGTTTGTAAAATAGGATTTTGAAACCCCGTTTAGCATTCCGCTACTATAACTTTTCATATTTTCCAGCATGCCGTTAGAATAGTATGTTTTTGCTAATCCTTCGGTCTTACCCAGTTTATAGTTAGAAGAAGAATAAATCTGTCCTGAATTTAAATAACTTATACTGGTTCCATCCAATTGGGCATTCACATAATGATCTATGGAAGATTCCAGACCGTTTTCGAAATAATATTGCTGTTTTCCGTCCAGTTTCCCGTTTTTATAATTTTCGTAAGCCTCCAGGCTTCCTGAATAATAATAGAAAGTCCAAGTACCTTCTCTGTTCCCTTCTTCATTAAATTGCCCCATTGATTTCAGATTACCTTCCGGGTAGTAAAAATCCCAGTTTCCCTGATAGATTTTCCCCATAGAAGTCAATTTACCCTTTCCCAATAATTTTCCATTTTCAAATACGTATCGCAATTGAATACTGTCTCTTTTTGAAAATTGCAGCTCCCTGGTTGAACGAAGCAGGTTAAAGTAAACAGCGGCCTCATCAGTAAAAGTCCCGACAGCTTTCTTATTTTTCCTGAGATAATCCTGGATATCCTGAATTTTTACATTACTAAAGATCCAATTAATAAAGAGTTCGAATTGACCGCCATTGTATACTTTCTTATAGTAAGGCACATAATATTGCATCCAGAAGTCAGCATTCGTTGAACTATAATCAAGTTTTTCAAATACAACCTGGATTTGACGGGATATCGGGTCATCCAATTTTAAGATAGGCTTATATTCTTTTTCCAGTGCAATTTTTGAAAGTAAGATATCTTCCAGTTGTGAATAATTATCATCAGACACTGCTGTGCTATTGTTTTTATATTCCAGAATTTCATCCTTACTTTTAGAAATTGCATTTAGGAGATTTATTGATTTAGTACTGTATTTCCCTTCCGGATCAATCAATAAGTATCCAACGAAACTAAGAAAAGCAGGAATGATTTTGCCTTGTTGAAGTGCTGTAATACCCAAATAAAAGTGTGCACTGTTTAAATATGGATTAATGATCAGTGTTTTTTTAAATTGCTCTTCAGCTTCCGGATACCGTTGTAAAGTTATAAGTGCAATGCCTTTATTAAAATACAATAGTGAATAGGCAGGATATTTATGGATGGCACTATCAAAAACACGCAGTGCTTTTTGGGACTGACCGGCTTCATTTAACAGATTACCATATTCATTATAAAGTTCTGCTTCATGCTCTTTTTCCGCTCTGATGGCCAGGCCTTCTTCACAATATCTTATTGCCTTTTCATACTGACTGTCAGCTTCAAGATTAAGTGATTTTTGATAGAGGGACCATACGTAGTTTGTATCATTCCTGTCAATTTGATCCAACAGATCCAGGGCTTTTTTAAATTCCCCGGAATCATATAGTTCAGAAGCGTTCCTGATTAAATCACCAGAGATAACCGGACGCAGTTTCTGAGAAATTGATGAAATGGAATGAAAAATCAGAATGATTAAAACCAGGGGGCATTTCATACAGATGTTGATGCTATTTTGTTCGTGAAAATAATTGAATTTATCTGCTTAACGAATAAATGCATGAATTGTATATATGCCAGGGCAAATTTTAGATTATGGGTAAAATTAGCCGGTTTTTATTTGCTGGAAACGTCTTTTTGAAAGAAGCTGTCTTTTTGCTAAACCTTTTAACAATAGGGAGCTATAGGGTTATTTAATGACTGGTTTTAATAGTTTGCTTTAAAAAACATTTTAAAGCAGAAAAGAACTTTCATTAAGTAATTCTTCTTTTTAATTATCAAAATCCTGTTTATATTCCTGAAAAAGAATAAGCTTCGGCGCAGGCTTAATTTCCTGTTGAAAAATTGAAGCATTTCTTTAAGTATTCTTCTCGTTTCATTGCTTTTAATTACAGCAGTTTCGCAGGCTTTTAACTCGCTTAGTTTGATTTCATATTGTTCGGTTTTTGTTTTGCGGACCTTTCTGATTTTAGGAACCTTTAAACCATAGGCATTCGATTCATGGAGGCGGTATTTAACCAATGGTTTATTAACGTACTTAATTCCATTATTTGATCCTGCGCAAAAGCTGATCCAACGGTCGTACATGATTACCCTGGGAAAGGGTATAATCGATTTTGCAAATTTTGCATTCAATAGCATGGAATGACCCGGTAAGCAAATCCCGATTAAAAAGGGAGCTCCGGAATAAAACGATTTTAAATTTGCTAACTGAGCGGTTTGCTTAAACAATGATTTCCCATTTTGATCTATGAGTGCTGAATTGGAATAGATAACATCTTCATTGTTCATTTCTTTTAAAAGAAATTCGAGCTTATTTAATTCCCAAATATCGTCCTGGTCCGATACTGCGATAAAATCACCTGTACACAATGAAAAGGAGTGTTCAAAGGTTGCAATAATACCCTGGTTTCTGTCATGAAGAAATAGTTTAATAAAGCTATATTTTGCCTGATAGGACTTGACAATGGATATGGTTTGATCAGTGGATGCATCATCTGTTATAATTAATTCAATGTTAGAATGGGATTGATTGACGATACTCTCCAGTTGTTGAACCAGGAATTTATCTCCATTATACGTTGCCATGGCGATAGAAACCAGTGGATTTATTTTCATGGATTGCGGATTGAATATTATCCTTTATATACATATCTTCCAGCTTAATGTATTTCAGGAAATGATAGAATGAGGTTAATGCTGACCAGATGAGCCCGTTAAACCCATTTAGAATATTTCTATCCAGTATATAATATTTAAGGAAATAGAATGGAATTGAAACGGAAATAAAAAATTTGGATTTTCTTTTTCCTTTCTGAAAGTATTTCTCAGCGCACCATTCTGTATATAAATCAAATTTACTCATAAACTGACTTATATTCTGGTAAGAGTAATGCAGTAAATGATTATTGAGTCTTTTAATTCTCCCTTCAACATGAATCTTTTCATGCACTTTGTCTAAGCACATAAATCCATAGTTCCGGTTGAATAATCTTAAAACATACCTGCTGCTCTCATTGCCGAATCTGAAGCGCTGGTTCCTGAAAACCAGGTTGGAACGTAGTGCATAGGCAAGTATTTCACCGGGATTATTTAGTTCATTGCAGATTTCCCCGATAAGCTTACCAGTAAGAAATTCATCTGCATCAAGACTTAGAATCCAGTCATTTTTTGCCTGTTTAATAGCAAAGGATTTCTGTTCTCCAAAGCCATAAAAAGGACGCTGGATTATTTTACAATGGAATTCTTTGGCAATTGAAATGGTTTTATCAGAACTGAAACTGTCAACCAGAATGATTTCATCGCACCAGTACAATTGAGGAAGCGTTCTTCGAAGATTGTTCGCTTCATTGTACGTAATTATAACTGCACTTACTTTATTTATCGGGGTTTTCAGCGTGTTTCTGACGCTGACTTTCAGGTAATTATTTTTTAATATTCGGGTCATGGGTTTAATACTAACAGGGTTACAAAAGATTATATAATGAGTTTATGTTTGAATTTTCGCAATGGGTCATTTACAAAATAGGACCAGACAGATGGATCCGTTTTTATTTCATTTTCAAAATGAGCAAGGAATTTTTGCATGACGGGTATGGTATCTGATTCGGATATTTTCATATTTAGTCTGACCCCCTCAGCAAGTTGAATGGATCCGTTACGTAATGCAGGGATTACCGTTATCATGGGCACATCAGCAAGTCTTGCAAGGCGGGCAGGAAGCAAAGACAAATTGCCATATTTACCCATTATACAGGCAGGGCAGTTCGTAGATTGATCAAAAACATCCGCTGCGATAATAATATGGCCTCCATTCCTTAAATGCCTGACAATTCCTAGAAATTCATTGTAATTATTTCTTTTTGTTCTAAAATATTTCGCACGTTTAGCAGATTCACCGGAATCTATCAGGATTCCATATTTATTTTCGGATAACCATTGAACGATTAACCTTTTCCATGGTGTATGACAGGTTACAATTACAGATCCTGAATGAACTGGAAGGAGAAATGCTAAATTAATTAACTGAATGGTCTTTAAACGCAAAGGGGATCTTACCAAAACGGAAACGGCTTTTTTTAAGAGTCTTGCGTTCCAGATTTTTTGCAGATTTTTATTCATTCCACCCGGCGCATTACAAATGCAGTCGGGTATATTCACTATTCCTGCTTTTACTGCATAAGTATGTATTCGCGCCAATGGTTTTGAAAAAAATTGAGTTAGGCGAATGCATAACTGAATGATGATTGATTTACTGATGGCCATGATTACTCCGTAGGTAAGTTAAAAAATGAATGAACAAAGGAAAGGTAGGAGGCAGTGGAATGGGTTTCTAATTGCTTTCTGCCTGTTCAAAACTGATTTTTGCAGTATTTGCAGATATGTTTTTCATTCTAATACTTCGGGGATGATTTTTTCAATAAACCCTACTTGAACTGGCTTTCCATGCACTATATGCAAAAGAATTTTTATCCATTTGCGGAAATTACTAAAGACTTTCTGTCGTAGGCTTATGAAAAAGCGCAAAGCATATTAGGTATGCTTATTTTTTCTGGAGTAAATAGTATGGAGTTGTTTCTTTTGGTCTTTTTCCTGGTATTAGAAAAGGAAGAGACAGACGAGTTACGGAATAATGTTCTCCTTTGAATTTTTCTTTAAAAAGATTTTCATTTATTGAATCTCCGCCTTCTTTGGTAGTCAGCAAGTAACTATTTGAAGGCAAACTATCTGGTGTTTGAATAGATTTAAAACTATGGTTTGTATAGAAATCGAGGCTTCTGGCAGTTGTTGGAATTTTATATAGGAAGACTGAATCCGGATTTATATGATTTACTTTAATAAAACGACTTACCGGAATGCTCAGCTGATATTGCAATAAAGCCGGATAAAAAGCCATTGCCAGAAAGGAATTAATAATAAACATTACGCCTGTTCCAAGCACAAGAAGTGCTGGTAATGATCTTGTTTTTTTAAAAAGGTTTAGCACTAAAATAAGTAGGGCGGGAATTGCAACCAGGAGGAACCACCTGGTTTCATTTGGAAAGGGAATCCATAACAGCCAAATCATTGCGAGGATAAGGAGAGAAAAAACGATAGCATGAAAAATGAAAACCGGCCTTTCCAGATTTGGAAAATTTTCTGATATTAAAAATGAATACAGGCTTTTCGCTGTGATTACAGAAGCCAAAGGAAATACGACATAAATATAATGAGGTAACTGGTAGTGGCTAATGGCAAGAATACAGTAAGTGAAAAGGAATCCTCCGGTAGAAATCCATTCCTGAGAAACAGAAATTCTAATTTTATGAATGATTAATTCCCTGATGTCTGTAATAAGTCCGGCTATAAAAAAAAGAATCCATGGAAGAAATCCCCATAACATATTTTGAAAAAGAAAGAAAAAATGATCGTTTTCATGCCAGCTGCTTTCACCGGTAATACGGCCAAAACTCTGTGTCCAGAAATAGAACCTCAATCCGGAAACTCCCTTTTTATCGAACATTATTTTTTCAGGATGAAGATCGAATTGTTTGTAAAGTCCGATGGACATGGGTATTAGGAACAAGGCTATCAAAATTCCCATCAGGAGGTATTGCGGGCGGAAAAAAGCTCTGAAATTTCTTTGCAGAATAAAATGAGAACCGAAAGATAAAAGGGGAACAATCAGCGCGATTGGCCCCTTGGTCAGTAAGCCACCCGCAATGGCAACTGAAGCCATTAAAAGATTTGTCCAGTGGTGGGACCTGTACCATGCTGCCATCTGCCAGATGGATAGTATTACCCAACCCATTAGCATTGTATCCGTTCTCACATCGTGGTTAATCAGGAACATGGCCTGAGAACTGGCTAAAACGAGTGCACTCAATAATGCAATCTGTCTTGAATAAAATAGCCTGGCAAATCGAAAAGTTGAATAAATAGATAATAATGAAAAAAGAAAGGAAGGGAATCGGTAAGCTGAATCATTTATACCAAAAAAATACATACTGGCTGAGCTTAGCCAGAATAACATGGGTGGTTTGTCGAGGTAGTCTTTTCCCTGGTCATAGATTTGCAGGAACTGCTTATGTTGTAACATTTCCCGGCTGATATTGGCGTATTGCACTGCATCGATTTCCATTAGCGGAATATGCCAGCTGATCAGATAAAGAAGAATGGATAAAAAAATAAAAAACAGGATCATCATTTCTCCACGGCTGGAAATACCATTCTTCATGGAAGCTTATTTACATTGAAAGTTAAATAAAATTGTTTTAGTGTTTCGCAATTTTCGGGATTGGGCTACCTGTCTTTGATCCTGTAAACAAGTTTTAAAGCGGACCAGTCATCATCTATTGCGCATACTTTTACATCTACCAATCCGATGGCGATTGCAGTATCACGAATCATATTTTCCCTGAGTTCTGTTTTTTTTCCTGAACTTTTTTTATACCAGGAAACCCAGATGATTCCATCTTTTTTAATCTGAAGTTTTAAGACCGGCAACAGTCCTTCAAACTCCTTTTGGGAATTCGTAAATAAATGAATAAAGTTTAGATCATTGCTCCGTTTCTGTTTAACAATCAACTTATCCATCATTTCGCCAATCATATCGCCATAATTTTCGGGTGAATGGATAAACAGAACATGAAAGCCTTCCTTCAGTCCGAGCTTTTTGAATAGTGGGTTTGTAGAATATCCAGCCTGCATTCCTTTTAAATTACAAATTAACTTTTTTGCCTTCCTGTGCAGACTTTAATGCGGCTTCCAGTATTCGAACAACAATCAGGTTGTTTTCAAGAGAAGACAGATCATTTACAGACCTGATTTTTCCGCTAAGTACGTCAGCCAGATAAAGAATATTATTCTGATAGGTTGCCGGTTCAACAGTTATATTTTCATAACTATCTTTCATCCTTTGTTGAACCGTATTTCCATTTAACGCATGCAGATAACCCGAATTACCAAAGACTTCAAGGTCTTTTATACCAAAGGGCCAGCTCCAGGAAGCTTCAATAATGCCTGTTGCGTCGGGATATTCCAGCAATATCGTTGCATCATCTTCAACTTTTGGATAAATATCCGGCTTGAGATGATGAGTTACAGCCGTAACGGCAATAGGAGGTTTACCCTTCATGAGCCAAACCATCAGATTGGCGCCATAACAACCAAAATCCATGAGCGCCCCACCTCCATTTTTTATTGGGTCTGTGAGCCAGTTTAAAAAATCCGGACTACATCCAATTTCTTTAGGACCCTGATGCCCGTCGTGCACAATCATTTTTCTTATACTGCCGATTAGCTGAAGGGAATCAACCATCTTATAAACCTGCTGATTGCTGTTATACCACGTAGTTTCATAGTTGGTCAATAGATAGATATGGAATTGGTTAACGAGAGCGGCCATACGTTCAGCGTCCTTAACCGTTGTAGCGAGAGGTTTTTCTACCATAACTGAAATTCCTTTGGGAGCACAAATTTCCACAACACCAATATGATCTGCAATGGGTGTGTAAGCTAATACGGCATCCGGATTTTTATGTTTTAATAAATCATCAAGGGTTTTATAAAAAAGGGAATCCGGAAGTTGATAAGTTTGTTTATATCGTTTTACAAGACTTTCATCTGCTTCAGCAATACCTACAATAATTACCTCACCCTTTTTATACTGGTTCAGAATGCCATGCACATGATCATGGGCGAGACCTGCAACCGCCACATGCAGGATTTTTTGCGCAGGGCAAAAATAAAAGGCGACGGCTAAGGCAAAAGCACAGAAAATCCTTTTCATATGGATTTATTTTGATTGATATTTAAAGGTAAATTTATTCTGATTAGGAAATATGCAGCTATTTTAATGACATTTTATCTGAAAATCGATGGCAGGAATGAACGATATTTGGAATTGAAGAAATGGGTTGATGAATCTGTCCAATAATTAAAATTCCCAAAATGTACAAAGTATTTGTTTTCTCAATGCTGCAGATTTTTTTAATTAACTGTGTTTTTTCACAAAACAGAACGTTGGTCGTTTCCAAATCAGACATGGTGGATGGTCATCCTGCATGGATCATGCAGGGGAATATTTATGAAGTGAATGTTCGGCAATATACAAAGGAGGGCACTTTAAATGCTTTTGCAAAAAGCTTGGACAGGCTGAAACAAATGGGCGTGCAAACGCTGTGGTTTATGCCACTTTCACCCATCAGTAAAGTAGATCGTAAAGGAACGCTCGGCAGTTACTATGCGGTTTCAGATTATACAGCATTAAACCCTGAGTTTGGTACCATGAGTGACTGGATACAACTTGTAAAGACAATTCATAATAAGGGAATGAAAGTAATTATTGACTGGGTTCCCAATCATACAGGTGCTGATAACCGATGGCTTACGGAGCATCCCGATTTTTTTGTTAAAGACAGTTTAGGTAAGGCCGCAATGGCAAAGGACTGGGCAGATACACGTCAACTGAATTATAATAACCCGGAAATGGAAGACAGTATGATTGCATCCATGAATTTCTGGTTGGTCAATACGGATATTGACGGCTTCAGATGTGATGTTGCCTGGAATGTTCCTGCTTCTTTTTGGAAACTTTGTATTCCCCGGTTGAAAAGTATAAAAAATATATTTATGCTGGCCGAAGGGGATAGCACTTATCTGCCTGAAAGCGGATTCGATGCAGTATATCCATGGCATATGTTTCATATGATGGAAAAAGTGGCTAAAGGAGAAAGACCGGCGTTTGCACTGGACAGTATTGTACAAAACAATAAAAATGTATATCCGTCAAATACGATACAAATGTATTTCACCAGTAACCATGATGAGAATAGCTGGAACAAAGCAGATTATGGAAGTTTCCCCGGACCTGTGCATGCTCCATTCGCAGTATTTACACAAACGATAACAGGCAGTGTGCCGCTAATTTACAGCGGACAGGAGGAGCCGGTATTAAGACCAATCGCTTTTTTCGATAAGGATCCGATAGTTTTTGAAAAATATAAAAGGGCTAAATTTTATCATACTTTACTCAACCTGAGGAAAAATAATTCAGCACTTGCCGCAAATGCTTCTTTCAGAAAAGTACAGGTTGGCGATGTTAAATCTTTATACGCTTTTGTAAGAGAAAAAAACGGGAATAAAATTTTTGTAATCCTGAATCTTTCCGGGAAAGAAAAGACAGTTACGATCAGGGATAAAACACTCATGGGTAACCCTTACAATGTTTTTAGCGGAAAGAATGAACCTTTAACTGGCATGCCATGGAAAATAGAACCCTGGGGATATGTGATTTACAATTTTCTACCTGCAAAATAAAAAAGCTTCCGGTAAGGGAAGCTCTTTTATAGGGATAAGGCTTAATTGTGGTTTAAGGGGTAGAAAGATTAATATCTAATTCATTATCTGCAGGAGCCAGATCAGTCCAGAGGGAATTGACTGCATCTCCAAGGGGTGGCACCAAATTTCCAAAATCATCTACTTTGCTCTGTTCTTCCGGAGTAATTTTTTCATCTCCGGCGTAATGCGCCATAAAACCATTTCTCAACAAAGGTGCACCAAGATCCACCAGAAATTGTGGCAGGGAATAGGGTGGATTGGATATCGCATATCCAATATATCCATCCAAATGTCCGGAGAGAAATTGATTTGCGTAATCTGGCAGACTTAGTCCGCCCGGTAAGGCAGTTGAAATGGATTTCACATAGCTTGTGGAAATATGCATTTTATTTCCTTTCACTGTAATGATCCGGTAAGGGATGGGTGCAGTTACCAATGAACCAGTTTCAATATCATATAAAATTTTGTCACCGTCCTGTCTGCTGGTAATATCATTTGCATGATAATGACCGGTAAACATGATATTAAGTCCTGCCATTGTAAAATCATGGGCAACGGTTTCATAATCATCAATGACATATCCCGGATCCAATTGATTTTGCCCTGTATAGTGTTCCACAATCCCATGATGCATCATTCCAAATATTGCGATATGTCTTTTTTTGGCTTCTGCAATCCAATGCAAAGCCCACTGTTTTGTTTCAGGTTTTAATCTGCCACCGACAATTGCAATCGTCGTATTATTTTCATATTCACATGCATCCAGTCCCAAAATCCACAGACCTGGCATTGCCTGACTAACATAACTCAGAGATTGAGGATCGCGTGATATAGAATTCGCATATCCATAACCTGCGTACAAGGCGCTGAATTCAGTAGCGTTGATTGAACCAATAGGAGTGGCATTATCACCATCATACTGGACTGCTTCTGGATTATTCACATCATGGTTTCCGGGAACAAGAAAAACTTTAATATGTGCATCAGATATTTTTTTCAGGAATTTGACCATTGAAGCATGACTTACTTTTTCTCCGTCTTTGGTCAGGTCACCTGGCACCAGTAAAATATCTGGTTTTTCTGCCAGAATCTGTGTAATGAATTGCCTGAAAATGGGATCACTGAATTCTAAAAGCTTTGGGTCCTGGTCCAGATAGGCCTGAAAAGCAACGCCGGTGGCTGCATTGTTTTTAAGCAATGAAGGGTCCATCAAATGAATATCTGATACAATCGCGATTTTCAATTGATCACCCCCATGACTTCCGTTTCCTAAATAAACAGGATCTACCCAGGGATTTTGTTTAACGCAGGAAGATGTCATTATGCATATTGACAAAATGAATCCTGCAAGATTTTTTTTCATATTTAATTTTTTTCGTGTTGAATGTTGGGTGAATAGGAAAGTTATTTCGTTTGTTAGGGGAATGGTAATTACTATTTCAGGGGAACATGGAGTTCCTTATGAAAATTGGCTAAAAGGAGGCAGGAGAGGCGCTTCTTTAATTATTTTTTGCTAAAATTATTTTTGAGGAGGGAGTGAATACTTATTTTTTAATAATAAAAACATGGGGATTTGCAGAATTTACCAAACTATTTTAAAACACCTGTCAGGGTAATCTTTTTTGAATTGAATTGAAAGCTATTCTGGATATCCATTGAGATGGATTTACCATCGAAATAACAGGTTGTGATTTCCGTATGGGGACTTTCAATATATCTCAATTGTAAAACCAATGCAAGGTCGTCTTTCCAATAATAACTTCCAGCCACTTTAAATGGGAATAACAGGGCATAATTTTCTTTTGCATTTGAAAAGAGACTATTCATCTGCTTGTTCGTCTGACCGTTTCTCCATACTCCCGAACCGAAGGTAAGTTTATAGGTATCGGATTTTGTCTGCATCATTACATAACAGATTCCATCTTTTATTTGTAAGGTAAGAGATTCGATATTTCTTTCGTTCGGTTCAAAAATATAGTTTCTATCGGTCGTCAAATTGATGCCGGATGAAAAAACATTGTCTGGTTTTGTGGGCAAAATCAATGAAGATAATCTTGCATGCAGGGCGTTGAGGTTTTTTGAATCAGATGGAAGTTTTTCTTTATGTATAGAAGGTAAAAGATACTGCCATACAAGGTTTAACTCATCCTGCATATCCGGAGTCTCAGACTGAATTGCTATAACCGCATCCTGTTCCGGTAATACAAGAATATATTGCCCGTATGCACCGTCTGCACGATAACTATGATGACGGCTGCGCCAGAACTGGTACCCATACCCCTGTTCCCAATCGCTCGAATCTCTTTTTGACTGGGACAAAAGCGGATGCTGGATAATTTTTACAGAAGTCGCTTCTGCAACCCATTCAGCCGGCAAAACCTGGGTTCCCTGCCAATAACCTTTTTGGAGGTAAAGTTGCCCGAATTTTGCCATATCTTCTGTCTTTATTCTTAAGCCCCAGCCACCCGTATTGATACTTTGAAGATTTTCTTCCCAATCCATGCCGGAGATGCCCAAAGGATCAAAGAGTCTGGGCCGGAGATATTCTATTACTTTTTGACCGGTTACTTTTTGCAAGATGGCCGACAACATAAAACTGCCAAGCGTATTATACAGGAAAACAGTTCCCGGTTTATTGATCAAAGGAGCAGCCAGAAATCCCTTAATCCAGTTTTTATATTTTGATGTAACATCAAATGTGGGCTCAGGATCCTGTCCGACAGACATGGTAAGGAGATCCTGTATAGTCAATTCTTTAAGAAAAGGAGAAACACTGTCAGGAAGATCGTTGGGAAAAAAAGAAACGACTTTGTCAGATAATTTAATTTTGTTTTCGCTAATCGCAAATCCGATTGCTGTTGATGTAAAGGATTTACTTGCAGAATACATTGAATGCTTCAGATCATTTTTATAGGGAGACCACCAACCTTCAGAAATGACTTTGCCATGCCGAAGAAAAATAAAACTGTGCAATTCATTTTTACTTTTTCCAACAGCATCCAGAAAATGAAGTATGTCGGCTGATGAAACGCCTTCATCTTCTGGTGTACTTACATGCAGGGGACTTTCGATTTGGGCATTCATTGTAAGAAATCCTGCAATCGAAAAAAACAGCGTGAGAACAATACGGAATTTATGTTTCAAAGTAATTTGATTTTGTCTGTTTTTTTTATACAAAGCTAAGGCAGGACGGGTTATTTTTCTTAATTTTAGAGCCCCTAACCGCTTGAAAAGATTACCGCAAAAAGAAAATATGACTTCTAATCTGCTGGATAGCCCGATATTCCAGGATTACATTAATAATGGACATGCTTACGGCGAATTAATCGGAGAAGATGGAAAGGTTCGCCCGGATTGGGAAACATTCTTTCAGACTTATGTTCAATTGGGTGATGAGGAGATGGGCAACCGCAATAATGACACCCTGCGTTTATTAAAAGAGAATGGGGTTACTTACAATATTTACGGTGATCCGAATGGTTTGAACAGACCCTGGAAACTGGATAATATACCCTTCCTTATAAGTCAGAGTGAATGGGGAAAAATTGAATCAGGACTTTCACAGCGTGCCCAGTTACTGAATCTCATACTGGAAGATATATACGGCGAAAGAAAATTGATTAAGCAGGGGCTGTTACCCATGGAACTTGTATATAATCATGCCGGATTTATCAGGCCATGTTCCGGTATTCGCTTACCGGGGAAACATCAGCTGATTTTGTACTCAGCCGATGTGGCAAAAAGTAAAGATGGAAAAATCTGGGTGGTCGCAGACAGAACACAGGCTCCTTCCGGATCAGGTTATGCCCTTGAGAACAGAACCACGATGACCCGTGTAATTCCTGAATTATTCAACGGGTTAAAAGTGCGTCATCTTTCACCCTACTTTAATGCGCTTAGAAACGGATTAAACGAAATCGCGCCCCACAAAAATTTGAATCCGCGTATTGTTATTTTAACCCCCGGTTCAAATAATGAAACTTACTTTGAACACTCTTATCTGTCTTCTTACCTTGGATTTACCTTGGTGCAGGGTAATGATCTGATCGTAAAAGATAATTTTGTCTGGTTAAAAACCATGGGCGGTTTGGAAAGAGTGGATGTGATTATGCGCCGTGTCGATGATATCTATTGTGATCCGCTTGAATTAAAGGCAGAATCCCAATTGGGAATACCCGGACTGCTTCAATGTGTGCGTAATGGAAATGTAAGTCTGGCTAATCCCTTAGGAAGCGGAATACTCGAAAACCCGGGATTAATGCCTTTTTTGCAACCGATCTCCAGATATTATTTATCTGCAGATCTTATTTTACCTACGATTGCATCCTGGTGGTGCGGGCAAACCAAAGAGTTGAATTATGTATTGGAAAATATTGAACATCTCGTAATAAAAAGAATTCATCGAAGTTCAACCGGAAGTTCATCTGTGGATGGCGCCTCGCTTACCACAGAACAGTTGAATGAATTTAAAAGGCAGATCAGGGCAAATCCTTCTTTATATGTCGGGCAGGAAAAGGTTGAGATTTCAAGCACCCCATCCTTAAACAATGGTCATATCAAACCGCGGAAAGTTTTATTCAGAAGTTTTTTAGTAAGTAATCAGGATGAATATGTAGCGATGGCCGGAGGATTATGCAGGACATCTTCAGAATCAGGGAATTTTATAATTTCCAACCAGTCGGGAGGTTTCAGTAAAGATGCCTGGATTATTTCTCCTGAACCCAACCGACTGGTCAGTTTACTAAAAGAAACCTCTGAAGAAAAGGTAGAGACTTATAACGACATGTTACCCAGTCATGCTGCTGAAAATTTATTCTGGGTAGGGCGTTATACAGAGCGACTCCTGGGAAATGCGCGTTTTATTAGAACAGTGATGCAATTTCTGATGGAGGGCAATAAATTAATAAATGAAAATAACAGAATTATAGAGAGGAACCTTCTGATTGCTTTTACCCATTACAGTTATTCATTGCCTGGATTTATTGGAGAGGGGGCGGAGAAAAAATTTGAGGATCCGTTGAAAGAAATCAGAGACATATTGTATAATGAAAAAAGGCCGGGAGGGATCAAAAATAACTTTATACAATTTCAGAAAGCAATAAATGAAGTACGAGATCACTGGTCAACGGATACCTGGCGTGTGATCAGAGGAATGGAAGAAGAATTGCAACATGATATTTCCAATACGCATCATGGATCCCTGCAAATGCTTCAAACCCTGGACAACCTGATCACTTCAACCGTAGCATTTATTGGATTAAACAGAGAAAGCATTTCCCGTGAGCAGGGATGGATCATGCTTGATTTGGGACGTAAAATTGAACAAAGTCTTTTAGTTATCAATATGCTGAAAAATACCCTTGTTGTTAAATATAATGAGCAGGTTGACTATATTTTGCAGCAAAGTGTATTGATGAATAATGAAGGTCTGGTCAATTACAGGTATAAATACAGAAGACCTCTGCAAAATCTTTTGGTTATCGATTTATTACTATTTGATCCGAATAATCCAAGATCGCTCACTTTCCAGGTTGTGCGACTGAAAGCTTACCTGCAAAATCTGCCAAAAGCGCATGTTGGTCATTCACTCACTGAATATGAACGCCTGATACTGGAAGCAGATACATTATTAAAACTTACAGATAAAAATGAATTGGCATCTTCGGATTCAGAAAGGTATCAGCAATTGGATGCATTTTTATCCAAATTATATTCCATACTTTCTGCTATTCCGGGCGTATTATCAAAAGCCTTTTTTAAACATGAACTGATACCAAAAACAATTATTCTCCGATGAACAGGCAAGTAAAATCGATAACGAACTATACCATAAATCATAGAACTTCCTATACTTATAAAGAGCCGGTAAGCCTTTGTCATAATATTGCCCGGCTTGTACCCCGGAATACCAACGGTCAATATTGTAAAAATGCAACCATAAAAATTTTTCCGGAACCAGACAGGATTAATGAGTATGAGGATTTTTTTGGTAATAAGGTCATTTATTTCTCCATTGAAAAAGAACATTGGGAGCTTACAGTTCACGTAACATCCGAAGTGGAAAGGGATATTTCCGGGCAAATAAAAATGAACATGTACAGGAATGCGGGCTTGGAGGAAGTAAGATATGAGTTAAGCATGCTCAAAATAGAAGCAGCAGAAATAAAACAATATATATTAGAAACGCCCATGACGGCCTGGACCCCGGAAATCATTGCATATTCCATGGAGTCTTTCGTTGCCGGCAGATCCGTTTTTGAATCCGCTGAAAATCTGGTGCAGCGTATATTCAATGATTTTGAATATAAACCGGGAATAACGACCATTGCAACACCTTTATCCCAGGTAATGAAACAACGTAAGGGCGTTTGCCAGGATTTTGCACACCTGGCCATTTCCTGTCTCCGCTCGATTGGATTACCGGCAAGGTATGTAAGTGGATATATTGAAACGCTATCACCATCCGGAGTTGAAAAATTAGTGGGTGTAGATGCGTCTCACGCCTGGTTTAGTTTATATATACCAAATATGGGATGGACAGATTTTGATCCCACAAATAATTGTATCGTCTCCGATCAGCATATTACCATTGGCTGGGGAAGAGATTATGCTGATA
>Ga0080027_10000128_pt1 | contig 33263 bp, 31 predicted proteins | sample OrgsoiDNA2013046_FD_70962 | JGI IMG/M metagenome (GOLD analysis project Ga0080027, IMG submission 70962) | Permafrost soil microbial communities from the Arctic, to analyse light accelerated degradation of dissolved organic matter (DOM) -... | ecosystem: Environmental > Terrestrial > Soil >... | reverse complement strand
ACTCCTTCCACATCTTTCCAAATCGTGAGGTCATCGGCTTCCAGCAGGTTGGCAAAAATGGCAGCAGAATAATCACTTCCCTCCCTGCCCAGCGTGGTGCTTTCATTGGCATCCGTTGACCCGATAAAACCCTGGGTAAGCAGGATATTATTTTCCCTGTATAAAGGAAGAATCAGTTCCGGAATCCGGAAACTGGTTTTTTCCCAGTTTATGCTGGCCGAGCGGAACTGATCATCCGTAGCGAAAATATCCCGGACGTCTATCCATTGGTTCGGGATTGAAGCCGTCATCAGGAAATTACTTATGATGGACGTGGACAGGAGTTCTCCGATACAAACGATCTGGTCATAATAATAGTTAAAGGGCCTAACGGGCCGGTCGTGCAGAAGCCATTCGACTTCGGTAAAAAAATCTCCCATCCTATGCTTAAATCCGTTGTTGCCTGCTATTCCAAGTGATTCGGCGATTTGCAGGTGGTTCTGTTTTATCGATCCGAAAAGTTCCAATGCTTTTGTCAGGTCGCCTGAATAAAAAGCATCCGTTACTTTTTCCAGCGCGTTGGTTGTTTTACCCATTGCGGAAATAACGATCAGCAGCTTTTCTGATTTGTAATTTTTCAGAATAGCAGGCAACTGGCGGATCCGCGATACGGAGTCAACGCTGGCGCCACCAAATTTGAAAACTTTCATGAAAGCCAATTTAACGAGGCGCAAAGATAATATGCTTCGGGATCGTAATAACTATGTTAAAAAAAAGAACAGGTGCGGGGAGTTCAGAAATCGATTGTATATTAAACTGAATTATGTATAACATGATCCTGCTTTTTTGTAAACTAAACCTATGGCTGGTCCTTTCTGCCGGACAGCATGCCGATTTTAAGGAACCGGTCACGGACACGATGGAAATCCAGATTTTGCAGTTCGTAAATGAGGACCGCAAACAACATGGGCTGGCAATCCTGCAGATCAACTCAATGGAATCGTCCCTGGCAGCCAGACATAGTCATGATATGGCCAGCGGAAAGGTCAAATTCGGGCATGATGGCTTCAACGCGCGGGCCAGAACCATTCAGAAATCACTGGGCAGCATGGAGGTCGGAGAAAACGTTGCTTCCGGTCCGATGACGGCCCGTGAAGTAGTGGATGGATGGTTGAAGAGCCCGGGTCATAAAAAAAATATTGAGGGTGACTTTACCCTGACGGGCATTGGTTATGCCCGGGATAAAAAAGGAGATATTTATTTCACCCAGATTTTTTCGAAGTAAGGATGAAGGGTTACTGCATTTAAAGCACATGCCGTAACTTGCCCGTCATGGAAAAAAAAGCCATCATTTCCGTTCAGGATCTTTCAAAAAAGTACGGGGAATTTGAAGCCGTAAAACAAATCAACTTTGACGTTTTCCAGGGTGAAATTTTTGGATTGCTGGGACCCAATGGTGCCGGTAAGTCAACTACCCTGGAGATTATTGAAACCCTGCGCCAAAAAACTTCAGGGAAAATTTTCGTTGACGGAATTGATCTGGATAAAAGCCCCAACGAAATAAAAAAGAAGATTGGCGTGCAATTGCAAACCTCGGGTTATTATCCGAATCTGAATTTAACCGAACTGCTCGTGTTGTTCGGCGGACTATATAACCGCGATGTAAAACCTTCGGAATTCCTGGGAAAAGTAAACCTGCTTGACAAAGCCAGATCAAAATATAAGGAACTCAGCGGGGGACAGAAACAAAGATTTTCTATTGCAACCACATTGATCAATCAGCCGAAAATTATTTTTCTGGATGAACCCACTACCGGGCTTGATCCGCAGGCGAGAAGAAATCTCTGGGATCTCGTGCGGGATATTCGGGCGGAGGGAACGACCGTCATTATCACAACGCATTACATGGATGAGGCGGAAGTTCTTTGCGACCGGGTTGCCATTATGGATTCAGGAAAAATCATCGCCCTGGATTCACCCGATCGGCTCATAGACAAACTCGTTGCCACCGGGTTCGAAAGACCCAAAGAAGTAAAAAAAGCAAACCTGGAAGACGTTTTTATTAATATGACAGGAAAGGAGTGGCGTGAAGAATAAGCTTAAAGCGTAACGCCAAACGCAATTCAGAAATGATATCAGATATTTTAAAATTTTGAATTTCATAATTATATTTCCAAATTTTCAAATTTCCAAATTTTCAAATTAATGATCGACCCCCGTTACCCCATAGGCAAATACGAACCCCAGCCATTTTCTGAATCCCTGAAAAAAGAATGGCTCAATAATATTCGTCAGCTGCCCACTGAACTGGAGTATGCGATTCAAAACCTGGATGCCGCACAGCTGCACAGTCCTTACCGCGAAGGCGGGTGGACCATCCATCAGCTTGTACACCATATGGCGGACAGTCATATGAACGCATACATCAGATTTAAGGGAGTGCTGACGGAAGATAATCCGACTGTAAAAACCTATGAAGAACAATTATGGGCAGAACTGGCCGACGTGCAACAGTTACCGGTAAATATTTCCATCACCCTGCTACACGCGTTACATGCAAGACTGTATGCAGCCATTAAAGACCTGGGTCCCGAACAATGGAACCGGAATTTTCATTATCCATCCAAATCAACACCTGACAGCGTCTGGTTTTTACTCGGCCTGTACAGCTGGCACGGAAAACATCACATCGCCCATATACTTTCATACCGCAAAGCCAACATTCTGTAACTATGAAGGACCTTCGCTGGAAAAAAATTTCCTCTGAATACCTCTCAAAAGATATTTGGGGAACCGTAAGAAAAGATGTTTGCCAAACGGCGGAAGGTAAAATCATAAATCCTTATTACGTTTATGAATTTCCAACCTGGGTTACAGCCGTTGCCATTACAGAAGAAGGAAAGATAATTATGGAACGCCAATACCGGTATGCCCTGGACGTGACCTGTTATGAAATTCCGGGTGGATGTGTGGATGATACTGACAGTTCCCTGGAAATGGCCATCGCCCGCGAACTGCTGGAAGAAACCGGATATCGTTTCACACAATATGAATACCTCGGTAAAACCTCATCGAATCCTTCCACCAATAATAACTGGATGCACATGTACCTGGCTACCGGCGGCCATTATGTAAGGGAACAGCAGCTGGACCATAACGAAGAGATTGAAGTGTATTTATTTAGTCTGGATGAAGTGAAGAAACTGCTGGCAGAAAACCAGATTATCCAGAGCATGCATGTGACCACGTTATATTACGCGCTGGCTAAAATGAAATCTCTTTGAGATTAACCTCCCCGGCAAGGAAAACACTTCCGCAAACCAGGATCAGGTCTTTTTTCCCGGCATGCAGTACTACGGATTCCAGTGCCTCTTTCACATGAGAGAAACTTTTTCCTTTCAATCCGATGGCATTCGCCCGGGCGGCAAGATCCGTTTCGGGTAATGCGCGGGGAATCTGTGCTTTTGTAAAATAATAATTGGCCATTTTTGGAAGCCGGCCCAGCATGTTTTCTATCTCCTTATCTTTTACGAAGCCAATGACGATATGCAATTCTTCGTGCGACTCGTTTTCGATTTGCCTTGCAATAACTTTCATTCCTTCTTCATTGTGGCCCACATCGAGAACGACCATCGGGTTTTCATGAATCACATCCCAGCGGCCATGTAATCCTGTCAGCGATTTTACCTGCTTTAATCCCTGTTGCATGGCGGAATCCGAAATCTCAAATCCTTTCTGATTCAGGATTGAAATCACTTCAGCAACGGTAACAAGATTTTTCAATTGGTACAGACCAGGCAGGTCAAGGTGGAAATTTTTCTTGCTGTTATCATGAACCTCCGTCAGTTGCACAAATAATAAATGCCCTTCTGTTTTCCATTCACCGGGAAATCTTTTCCTGCTTGCAAAATGTATGGGGGAATTATTTTTTTCAGCTGCCTCCAGAAACACATTTTTTATTTCTCCCTGTTCCTCACCAATGACCACGGGAACGCCCGGTTTGATAATTCCCGCTTTTTCAAATGCTATTTTCTGTAATGTGTTTCCCAGCAGATCCATATGATCATAACTGATATTGGTGATAACCGAAACCTCCGGAACAAGAATATTTGTACTGTCCAGCCTGCCACCCAGTCCGGTTTCAACTACTGCGATATCAATCTGCTCCTCTGCAAACCATTCGAAAGCCATAGCTACGGTAATCTCAAAAAAAGAAGGTTCGATCTGATCGATCGAATGCCGGATGCGTTCGGTAAACCGGATGACGTTATTTTCCGGAATCATATGGCCGTTGATCCGGATGCGTTCCCGGAAGTCATGGAGATGGGGAGATGTGTACAGACCGGTTTTGTATCCTGCTTTTTGCAAAATCGAAGCCAGCATATGACTCGTGGAACCTTTGCCATTCGTTCCAGCCACATGAATGGATTTGAATTTTTTTTCCGGGTTGCCCAGTTTTTCGCTCAACAAAATGATGTTCGTCAGGTCTGCTTTATATGCGGCGGCACCGATCCTGCTGAAGAGTGGCAGTCGGGCGAAAAGATATTCGATCGTTTGGGGATAATCCATGTTGTGGTCGCCCAAAGGAGCCATCAGTTATTATTCTTGAAATCACCCCGCTTCCAGGCCTGGATAAAATCGGCCCAGGCCAGTGGGTTAAAGATATTTTGAGGTGGATTCTGTCCGGTATAGGAGTATTTGGTGGCGTTCTGTTTCAGATAGTAATTGGCTGCTTCCCGGGCATCCGAGGGAAGGCCCCGGGACAGGATCCTTCGCTTAACGGCATCATTGTTCTGTCGCGCGATCTCAATTTCGTCGTCGGGAACTTTTGTATTGACAAAATCCCGGTCGAATTGTTCCCGGGTTGGACGCGGACGAATAATGGTTGCGGGCAGATACATGGTATCCGTTACGAGTAATTGTATGAGGCTCCATTGATTTCCTTCCAGTTTCTTGGGAATATCAACCAGCCTGGGTTTATAACCGATACTACTGAACTCGATCTGGTCTCCTTTCATGACGACGATGGAAAACACGCCCTGATCATTGCTGAACGTTCCCCGGTGCTGGCCCTTGACCACGATACTCACGGAAGGGATGCCCTGTAAACTGTCTGCCGTCATAACCACTCCATAAAACTGCACAACGGAATCCTTCAATTTATCAAATTGGGCTTCCAGGGCAAAAGGCAGGGTCAGGAATAAGAAGTATAGTAGAAATTTTTTCAAAACTGCGCCAAAAATAAAGTTTATAAACCGTAAATCGTCAACAAATTAATGCTCACATAGATTAATTTTGCAGCCAGTTTCTTCTTTTTAACAAAAAATTGCGCATGAAGGTTGAAAATGTGTTGAAGGCATTAGGTACGGTACAGGAACCAGACCTCGGAAAGGATCTTATTACACTGAATATGGTCAGGGATATTGTGATCAGTGGTAATGAGGTTTCATTTACGGTTGTTTTAACTACACCCGCCTGTCCGTTAAAAGATCTGATTAAAAATTCCTGTGTACAGGCGATTCACCAGCTGATCGGTAATGAGATCCATGTAAAAGTCAATTTTATTTCCGAGATGAATTCAAAACGGACAGATCCCAAAACAATCTTACCCAAAGTTAAAAATATTATTGCGGTAGTAAGTGGAAAAGGCGGAGTGGGTAAGAGTACGGTGGCGTCGAATTTTGCACTGGCCCTATCAGCCGATGGTGCAAAAGTTGGCCTGTTGGATGCAGATATTTATGGACCGAGTCTGCCCATTATGTTTGGTGTTCGGGGAGAAAGACCCCTGATGAAAACGGTCGACGGAAAAGGCATGATCCTGCCATTGGAAAAATATGGGATTCGGTTGATGAGTATTGGTTTACTCATAGACGAAAAAGATGCGGTGGTCTGGAGAGGACCGATGGCCAGTTCCGCCATCAAACAATTTGTTTCTGAAGTTTTCTGGGATGAATTGGATTACCTGGTCATTGATATGCCACCGGGTACGGGCGATATTCATCTGACCCTGATGCAATCTGTTCCGGTAATGGGCGTCATTGTGGTGAGCACGCCGCAGGACGTTGCACTCGCGGATGCGAAAAAAGCCATCGCCATGTTTGGGCAGGCCCAGTTAAAGGCGCCTGTGATCGGCTTGGTGGAAAATATGAGTTATTTTGTCGGCGAAGAAGCACCACTGCACAAATATTATATTTTCGGCAAGGATGGTGGCAAGCGCCTGGCTGAAGAATACGATATTCCTTTTCTTGGGCAGATTCCCCTGATACAACGCATCCGGGAAGGAGGCGATGAAGGAAGACCGGTGATGATCGGCGAGGACCAGGCAGCAAAAAAAGCATTTCTGGATTTTGCCGGAAATGCGGCCCGTAGTATCGCGATGATCAATGCCAATATAGATGCTGAAAAACGAGCCAAACTCGTGGATGCCTAAAATTCAGCTATGTACGATATACCATATTTCAAAGCAGATCACCCGGAAGAAGTCCTTGCTTATATGCATGCGCACCCCTTTGCTATGATCTGCGGGTCGGATGAAAAGGGGAAACCAGTAGCCACGCAGGTTCCTTTTTTATTTGAACAACGGGAGGATAAATTATTCCTGCAGGGTCATTTTATGAAAAAGCAGGATCATACAAATGCTTTTTTGCAGAATCCAAATGCACTGGTCGTTTTTTCGGGGGCGCATACCTACGTAAGTGCAAGCTGGTATCAAAACAAACAGATTGCAAGTACCTGGAATTACCAATCCGTTCAGGCTTCGGGGATGCTCCGTTTCCAGGATACCGGATTCCTGCACCGGTTATTGACGAGGCTAACGGAAAAATTTGAAGCGCCGGGTTCTCCATCCCTGGTGCAACATATGGATCCGGCCTATGTGCAACAGATGATGCAGGCTATCATCGCCTTTGAAATGGAAGTGCTTTCCATCCGCCATGTATTTAAACTGAGCCAGAACCGGGATAAACAGTCAAAGACGAATATCATTGCCAAACTCAGCGAGTTGGATGGGGATGCCCGTGAAATCGCGGGAACGATGAATGAAAAAAATAAAATCAATTCATGACCCGGGGAACATTGATTGAACAGATCCTGTCGAAACAAAATTATCTCTGCGTGGGATTGGATACTGACCCCCGCAAAGTCCCCGCGTTTTTGAAAAGTTTTCCCGACCCGGTATTTGAATTCAATAAAAGAATCATAGATGCGACACGGGATCATTGCGTTGCCTATAAAATCAATACGGCTTTTTACGAGGTCTCCGGGGCCCGGGGCTGGGAGAGCATGCAAAAAACGGCCAGTTATATTCCTTCCACCCATTTCAAAATAGCTGACGCCAAACGCGGTGATATCGGCAATACATCTGCGCTCTATGCACGGGCTTTTTTTGAAACCCTTTCCTTTGACGCGGTAACCGTAGCGCCGTATATGGGAGAGGACAGTGTCCGGCCCTTCCTGGAATATAATGACAAGTGGACAATCCTGCTGGGCCTCACTTCCAATTCGGGTGCGACGGATTTTGAATTGCAGACTGTCGAAAATGGTGCGCTATATGAATCCGTCATCCGGAAAGCCTCACAGTGGGGTACAACCGAAAATCTCATGTTCGTCATCGGAGCCACGCAGGCCGGTTTGTTTACACGCATCCGCGAACTGGCCCCCGATCATTTTTACCTGGTGCCGGGTATAGGAGCCCAGGGGGGAAGCCTGAAAGACATTTCCGGGCGGGCGATGAATAAGGATTGCGGATTGCTGGTGAATGCGAGCCGCGCCATCATTTATGCCGGTAGCGGAGAGGACTTTGCAGAAAAAGCCGCTGTCGTCGCTTTGGATTATGCACGTGAGATGGCTGGATTTCTAAAAAAAAATGCATCCTTATAGGGAATGCATGGGTTAACGGTTAGCAGGGGATTTTTATAAATTCACTTTCGAATTGTCCTTGTCGTCCTTGTCATCATCATCATCATCTTTGTTTTCTTTATCGACGGATTTATCACCCACATTGGCTAACCGGACGTTACCAAAACTGCTCTTTATTTTAATTTTTGCGGCGCCGCCCCCTACTTTACCGGAATATGTTTTATCGAATTTAGGACCGGAGGACTCATCCTCCGTTTCTTCGGCGATTTCAAATCCCGTTTTGTTTTTGAAACTGCCAAAATTTGTATGCACGTCAAATTGGGCAGACAGGTTATCGGATACTCTCAGATTGATGGTAGAATAGGACTGAAAAAGGGAGAGCGCTCTAACGGCATTGTCGATGGTAATTTCAACGTTGCTGCAAAATTGAACATCCACTTTTGAATTTCCGCTGATGCCTGCAACCTGCGAGTTGCCATTGAACTTGAAAACGACATCCGCGTTGTTCAGCCAGCCGATATCGGCCTTACCGAATTCTACATGGATCATTGCGGCACTGGGCAATTTGCCGGTTGTCAGTTCCCCAAACTTGCTGGTGAGGCTGGTGCTTCCTTCAAAATTCGGGATATTAATTTTACCAAAACTGTTTTCAATACGAAGAGGATTTTTGGAAGGCATGACCACTTTGTAGTCAATATAAAATTTTCTCGTATTCTCGTTTTTATTCCAGTTATCTTTTCCCGACATGTGCCCGATGTTGGTTTTGAAATTGATGTCATGTCCATTCTGGTTATCGCGGACGTCAATCAGATTCATCATCTGCTGGGCTTTTTCTTCGGACGGGGCACGCACACCGATTTCAACCTCAACCTGGATTTCGTTTTTGTCCCAGGTTGTGACAACTACGTTGCCAAAAGAATTTTCGATGGATAACTTGTCTTCCGGACCTACGTTATAGCTTTTAGATATGGTACGTTTCTTCTCAATATTATCGCCATCCCTGGCTAAACTCAATAAAGGAGCTACCGCAAAGGCAAGCAGGACTAGACCCTTAAACGGATTTATATGCTTTTTCATACGCTGATTTTTTGGAATGTTTGATTTGTTTGATAATGCCCAACTGTTTGTTCAATAATCCGATCTGAAGCTGAAGGTTTGAAATCATCGCTTCAATTACCTGTTCCCGGTTGGAATTATTCGGTAACTGGGTTTTAAGTGTGTGGTATACGCTGTCCAGCTTCTGCACATCGCCGGCGAACTGCCTGTACAGTAGCGGTTCATCCTTTTCCAGTGTTTTGAGCTCTTCGTGTTTGAGCTCAATCAGCTTCGCATAGTAATACATCTCTTTATTTTCTTCGTTGTCAGCAGACGCAGCCGGTATCTGATCCTCCGGATTCGTTTTTAATGGAACAAGGGTATTGGTTTTGGCCAGGTTTGCCAGAGAATCAGCCGGTGGATTTACCCTGAGCTGCTTATTTTCCGGAATCATTTCGAGTGGTTTTTTTTCTGCCACCCTATCCGGCACTTTATTCTGATGCATGGTAAAGTAGAGGACGCCCGACAGCGTTACCAACACCACTGCTGCAGCAGCGGCCAGCCAGCGTTTAAAAGGAATGGATCGAATCGGTTTCACTTTTTCTGATTCCGGGGTCATCCTTTCGCTGATCTTCTCCCATACCCGGGGATCCGGCGCGTCAGTATCGAATTTCTCCTGGTTTTCAACAATAAATTTCTCTAACGGACTGCTCATGATAAGCCTCCTTGTTTTATTAGTATTAATAATTTTTGTTTCGCCCGCATATACTGTGTCCTCACGGTGGCATGCGAGATCTGCAAAATTTCTGCGATTTCCTCCTGGTCGTATCCTTCAAACAGGTGAAGACTTAAAACCGTCCGGTATCCGTTGGGCAAATCCTTCACTGCTTTTTTGATTTCTTCAACTTTAAATTTCATCGCTTCTTCATCATAATTTTCCTCCTCGGGCATCTGAACCACATTTGTTTTCTCAATGTCAATGATGTCCATTTTTCGTTTCCTGAGGGCATTGATGGACTTATTGATCACGATTCTTTTCAACCAGGCCCCGAAGGTTGACTTATATCCGAAACTGCCGATCGCTGCAAATGCATCACAAAAGGATTCCTGTAACACGTCTTCGGCGTCAGCCGTATGGTTCACAATCCGGAGACTGGTATTATACATGGCTTTGGCATATTTTTCATACAGTTCACCATAACTCAGGCGGTCACCCTGTTTACAGCGCTCTACCAATTCATCCTGTTGTATGGGTGCAGTTAACTCCAACAGCCAATTTTTGTTCTTATATTAAGTACACAAAGAAAAGCAGGATGTTGCATCCTGCTTAAACTATCTGGATTCAATTTCGAATCCGTTTGTAAGAAAAGGTATTTTGTTTACGGTGAATGGGTTATAAACCATTTTTAGCTAGTGAACGCGCTGATTTTCTCCAGGATAGCCGAAGCACAACCAATAAAGGCTTTGAGCCTTACGCCTTAAGCTTTAGGCTTTTTGAGTATTTTCGCATCCAACTTTATCACCATGGCTGCTAAAACCGATATTTTTCAAAGTCCGGACTACTACCAGGTAGACGATTTGCTGACCGATGAACAAAAGCTGATTCGGGAGACCGTGCGTTCATACGTCAAGAAGGAAATCAGTCCCATTATTGAAGAATTCGCTCAAAAGGCGGAGTTTCCGCAGCAGATCGTGAAGCAACTGGGGGATCTGGGCTGTTTTGGTCCTACCATTCCTGAAAAGTACGGCGGGGGCGGCCTTGACTACATCAGCTATGGCCTGATGATGCAGGAACTTGAAAGGGGTGACAGTGGGGTGCGCTCCACGGCTTCTGTTCAGGGTTCGCTGGTGATGTTTCCCATCCATGCCTATGGATCGGAGGAGATGAAGAAAAGGATGCTTCCAAAACTGGCTTCCGGAGAATGGCTGGGCTGTTTTGGGCTTACGGAACCCGATCACGGCTCAAATCCGGGTGGAATGCTGAGCAATATCCGGGATGCGGGTGATCATCTCGTACTAAATGGAAGTAAAATGTGGATCAGTAATGCGCCTTTTGCCCAGATTGCCGTCGTTTGGGCTAAGGATGAACTGGGGGATATCCGGGGATTGGTGGTTGAAAGGGGCATGGAGGGGTTTTCTACCCCTGCCACGCACGGTAAATGGAGCCTCCGTGCCTCCGCTACGGGGGAACTGGTATTTGATAACGTTAAGGTTCCCAAATCAAACCTGTTTGCGGAAATTCGGGGGTTAAAGGGCCCTCTGAGTTGTTTAACCAAGGCCCGATATGGAATTGCCTGGGGATCAGTAGGTGCGGCTATGGATTGTTATGATACGGCACTGCGGTATAGTCTGGAGAGAGTTCAGTTTGGAAGGCCGATAGGTGGTTTCCAGCTTCAGCAGAAAAAGCTGGCTGAAATGATTACTGAAATTACCAAGGCCCAGTTGATGAACTGGCGTTTAGGGGTCCTGATGAATGAAAAAAGGGCAACACCTGCGCAGGTGTCGATGGCAAAAAGAAATGGGTGCGAGATTGCTACGAATATTGCCCGGGAAGCCAGGCAGATGCTCGGAGGAATGGGCATTACAGGTGAATATCCCATAATGCGTCATCTCATGAATATGGAAAGCGTATTGACGTATGAAGGCACACATGATGTACATCTGCTTATAACGGGTATGGATGTGACCGGTTTGAATGCATTTATGTAATTGTTTAACGTGAATCGGGTATCGTATATCGCGTATCGTTTATCGTTTATCGTTTATCGTGTATCGGCATATCGGTTACCGTGTATATTAAATGGATTAATAGTGTTCAATTCGATTAACGATACACGATATACGATGCACGATTAACGAGGAATTATTCGGAATCTCAATGAAATGTAAAGCATGCGCATTTTTCTGATAGGCTTTATGGGTTCCGGGAAAACCCATTGGGGAACCCGGATTGCGGAGAAATTACAAATTCCATTTTACGATCTGGATGCGGTTATCGTAAGCAGCGAAGGCATGAGTATTTCAGAAATCTTTGCCATCAAGGGAGAAGAATACTTCCGGTATATGGAAAAACAAACGCTGGAGGACCTGGTATCGCGGGAAGAGAATTTCGTATTGTCGGCTGGTGGAGGCACGCCTTGTTTTTTCAACAATATTAAATTCATGAAAAGGAACGGGAAAGTGCTCTGGCTGAATACTTCGCTGGAAGCCTTAAATCAACGGCTTTTGAAAGAAAAAATGGCGCGCCCGCTGCTCCGCGGAATTACAGAAGCCGGGCTCCGGTCTTATATTATCCGCAAATTGAGCGAAAGAAAAATATATTATGAACAGGCTGACCTGATGGTACATGAAGAAACGACGGAACTGGATTCTTTTATCAGTCTTTTGCAATAATTTGGAGATTAATTTATAGTACGATATCTGTATAACAGAATATTTGCAAATTTTTCCATTATTGAATTCCTATTTCCAAATTTCCAAATTCTCAAATTTCAATTCATGAACAAACCGTTCCTGATGCTGGCTGCATTGTTCGGAGCATTGGCCGTTGTAGCCGGAGCGATGCTCGCCCACCAGTTAAAGCCTCGAATGCCGGCCGCTGCCCTTGACATATATGAAACGGCGGTGCGGTATCAGTTCTATCATGTATTTGCTTTATTGGCAACCGGTATAATCAGTCAAAAATTTCACGGGGCCTGGCTGAACCGGGCAGGAATTTGTTTTATTGCGGGTATTCTTCTTTTCAGCGGATCCCTGTATATTATTTCAGCCCGCATGACAACGGGCGACATCATTCCGCTGGCACTTGGAATCCTCACGCCGCTGGGAGGTCTTGGATTTATCCTGGGGTGGATTTTTTTAAGTATTGGCATTTGGAAGGGTAACTAATCATAAATCGGTTTGCCTGCAGGAAGCATCTAATTTCTGCTTAGGCGTTTCATATCTTTGTCGTCATGGCTCAGCGTTCAAAATCAAAGAAAAACCCATCCTCCGGTCCAGCTTCCCTGAAAACAGAAAAGGATGCCAAACTCACTGTTTCACAGGTTTTGCGGGATGAACGGACCCACAAGATCACCGGTGCCGTTTTCATCCTGGTAGCGATTTTTTTGTTTATCGCGTTTTCTTCTTATTTGTTTACCTGGCGGGAAGATCAGGACAAAGTGTTCCGGGGCCTTTCGATTCTGGCTCCTTCCCGCGACATAAAAGTGTCCAACCTGCTCGGCAACCTGGGTGCCTATATTTCCCATCTTTTCTTTTACAAGGGGTTCGGTCTGGCGAGTTATTTTATCTGTTCCTTTTTTTTCATTGCCGGAATCAACTGGCTGTTTGCAAAGAGATATTTTTCCATCAAACGTAACCTGCGATATGTGTTAATCGGGCTTGTGTATTTATCCACCACCCTGGCTTTTATGTTCCGCGCTGTTTCTTTTCCCTGGGGGGGTGCATTCGGGGATATGACCAGCGATTGGATGGTGCGTTTTCTCGGTAAGATTGGTACGGCCTGCGTCTTATTTGCCGGCGCCATGGTTTATTTTATCTGGCGATTTAATCCGGAATTCAAGTTGCCGGCAGTAGCAGCAAAAAATAAAGCCGCGGAAGCAGTTCCCGGAATGGAGAGTGAAGATGAAGCGGGGGCATTATTATTTATTGAAGAACCTTTTGTAAAGAATAAAAAAAATAAATTAAAAAACGAAGAAGAGTTACCGTTGATCATTTCCGCTCAGGGAATGGACGCGGATTCGCAGGCTCCATTTATGCGGGAGGAACCCGTAGTTAAGGAAATTCCCATGATTCCTCAAACCCGGTTCCCCAAAAAAATAATTCAGGATTTGGATCCTCTCGAATTGGAAATCAAGCCGGTCCCGGAATTAATTTCTGATGAAATATTGGGAAATGGAGATTCGGCTAAACCCGGTGCCATGCCGGATTATGAACCGACCCTCGATTTGAGATCCTATAAATTTCCACCGCTGGATTTATTGCAGGCCCATGGGAATGACCGGATCATTCAGGATCCCGCTGAGCTGGAAAATAATAAAAACCAGATCATCAGCACGCTCAAGAATTACGATATTGATATTCAAAAAATCAGTGCAACGGTCGGTCCGACAGTAACCCTTTATGAAATTGTCCCGGCACCCGGGGTACGTATATCCCGGATAAAAAACCTGGAGGACGATATCGCGCTCAATCTGTCCGCACTGGGTATCCGGATCATTGCGCCAATCCCGGGTAAGGGCACGATTGGAATTGAAGTCCCCAATGTAAAAAAGACGGTTGTTAGTATGCGTACTTTGCTGTCATCAGACAAGTTTCAGCATAGCAGCTATAACCTGCCCATTGCGATCGGTAAAAAGATCGATAATGAAAATTTTATTGTGGATCTTTCTACCATGCCACATCTGCTGATGGCCGGAGCGACGGGCCAGGGTAAATCTGTGGGATTAAATGCCATCCTGGTTTCTCTTCTATATAAAAAACATCCCTCCCAGCTCAAATTGGTACTGGTAGATCCAAAAAAAGTTGAACTCAGTTTATACCGCGTCATTGAAAAACATTTTCTGGCCAAACTGCCAGGTGAAGAAGAGCCCATCATTACGGATACTAAAAAAGTGGTGTATACGCTCAATGCCCTTTGTATTGAAATGGATAACCGGTACGACCTGCTGAAAGAAGCGGGTACGCGAAATATCCGGGAGTACAATGATAAATTCATCAAACGTAAACTGAACCCTCAGAAGGGACACCAGTACCTGCCTTTTATCGTGCTGGTGATCGATGAATTTGCTGATTTAATTATGACCGCCGGCAAAGAGATTGAAATGCCGATCGCACGTCTGGCACAACTTGCACGCGCCGTGGGTATTCACCTGATCATAGCCACCCAGCGACCCTCTGTAAATATTATTACCGGAACCATCAAAGCCAATTTCCCTGCACGTATTGCTTTTAAAGTTTCATCAAAAATTGATTCAAGAACCATCCTGGATACCGGAGGGGCGGAGCAACTCATCGGGAAAGGGGATATGCTGGTATCTTATAACGGGGAGATAACGCGCCTCCAGTGTGCGTTTGTGGATACACCGGAGGTGGAAGAAATCGCAGAATTTATCGGCAAACAACAGGGATATCCGCAGGCCTTTTTTTTACCGGAGTATGTTGATGAAAAGGATTTGGATGCAAAAGATTTTGATGCCAGTAACCGGGATCCACTGTTTGAAGACGCGGCCCGCCTCATTGTGCAAAACCAGGTCGGTTCAACTTCTCTGATACAACGTCGTATGAAACTGGGATATAACCGGGCCGGACGACTGATGGATCAACTGGAAGCAGCCGGCGTTGTCGGACCCAACCAGGGAAGTAAGGTACGGGAGGTGATTATTAAAACCGATTCGGAACTGTCTGTTTACCTTACCCAATTGAACGGATGATTCGCAACTTCTTTTTAACATGGATGGCATAACGATTGCAAATCGAATGGCATATCTTGCCACCGTTATTATCAAATTTCCCATATGAAAGTGATACTCAGTTTTTTAACTGGACTCTTGATGACGTCCCCCTGTCTTTCTCAAGGCAGCGATCCGGCCGCAAAGCAAATATTGGATCAAGCTTCTGCAAAAATAAAATCTTTTAAATCCATAGTGGCTGTTTTTACGCTGCAGATACAGGATGCCCAGGGTGCGTCCCAGGGAACGAAAAAGGGAACGGTCGATCTGATGGGTAACAAGTACCATGTGCAGATCACCGGTCAGGAGATTTTTTGCGACGGTAAAACCATGTGGACTTTTGATAAGTCGGCCAATGAAGTAACCGTTACTAAAGTGGATCCGGCATCGGGCTCTATTACGATACAAAAATTATTGACCAATTTTTACGACAAGGATTTTCTATATAAACTGAACGGTGAACAAAAAATTGGCACTAAAACGGTTTCTGAAATAGAATTGACACCTATTGATAAGACCCAGAATTTTCATAAGATTTATTTATATGTCGACAAAAAATCTCACCTGGTGAGTTCCGGAAAATTGCTCGACAAAAATGGCAATCGGTATATCTATACGATTAACAGCCTGAATGGGAACGCAAAACTTACGGATGCCAGTTTTATATTCGACAAATCCAAACATCCGGGAGTGGAAGAAGTTAATCTAACCCAATAACGCAGATGCGTAAACGCTGTCATAATTGTCAATTGTCAATTGTTAGTTGTCAATGGTGTTCAGATCTTTGCCCATAATTAATGTTTCCATACCTCAGCGCTAACAATTAACAATTAACAATTGACAATTAACCCTTGCTGCCCCATCGAAAACTCTTTAAATCAAATCCCGCCAGGTCGATAACCCGGTCAACAACAGTGGAAGCCACCTCTTCAATGGTTTTGGGCCGGCTGTAAAAAGAAGGAGTAGCCGGACAGATAATCCCGCCAGCCAGCGTTACAGTTTCCATATTGCGGATATGAATGAGGTTATAGGGAGTGTCCCGGATCACGCAGATCAGTTTCCTTCTTTCTTTCAATATCACGTCAGCTGCCCGGGTGATCAGGTCCGAAGAAATTCCGGCAGCAATTCTTCCTAAACTACCCATGGAACAGGGAATGATGATCATGGTATCATAACGGGCAGATCCGGAAGCAAAAGGCGCCGTGAAATCATCTGTTTCGTAAACATCTAAGTGGAAACCCTTATACGATTGGTTGTTCAATTCCGTTTCCCAAACTGTACGGGCGTTTTTTGTCATTACGATAGAAACAGTTTCCCATTGTGAACGGATCGTTAAAAGCTTTTCAATGAGGATGCTTGCGTACAGAGAGCCACTGGCACCGGTTATAGCAATTACAACTTTCCGCATTTTCGGGTTTCCTTGAAATTACAAAGTAGACGATTTTATGTTGATATGCATCAATTTAACACCGTAAATAAAAATAAATTCAGTGGTGTAACACGGTTACTTGTTCTAAAATTTTATATTTGACTTTTCATAGGATAAGGTTTAATGGTTAATGGTATTTGATTAGTGCGGCCTCCCTTCAACAAGGAGGCTTTTTTTTGCCAGTTACTTACTGTAGAAATAAACAGGTTACTTACTGCTGAAATTCAGAATGGCAAGGTGGGATGGATCAAAATGATCGGCGGGCATACGGGCCAAACCCAATTGAAATAATGCAGACTCCTGCAACCGCAGGAAGATTTTATGATTTTTGTTTGGCTTGGCGAAAAGTATACGGTCAAAACTTTCCTTGTTGTAAATACCCAGACAATAAATATTGATATAATACTTTCCTTTAGGAACGCTGATGTGGATTTTATTTTCCAGGTCGGGATAAAAAACTTTCCTGATAACGCCAGCTCCCCGAAGATCGTAACGGTCAAAGATTAAAAAAACAGAATCTATTTTTGAAAGTTTATCCGAAGCGTTCTGGATTGTAATGGTTACTGTACTGGTATCCCTCGAGGGTAATGTATCATTCCCGTTGCAATGGCTGGCAGCCATTACCATTAGGGGTAATATCGTTTTTCGCAAGAACATTGGTTTAGGATCTAATGGGGGTCGGGTCATAAACCTGGCTCAATCAGACTGTTGGTAAAATACAACAGGGTTTCTGATTTTCGCAGTCAGTCAGTAATAGAACGAAAAAAGCAGGTGTTTATTACACCTGCCCAATAAGTTATACATCGTAACTATTTAAGCCTCAGCCATATCCGGAATAGCTTCTACTTTATAATCGCCCATATCCAGCTTCTTTTTGGTGGCTTCAAAAGCTTCCAGCGTGGCTAGAATGTCCTGATCCGTATGTGTAGCCGTTGGAATAAGCCGGTATATGATATGCCCTTTCGGTATTACGGGATACACAACGATAGAGCAAAAAATGCCATAATTCTCGCGGAGGTCCATAACCATGGCAGTTGCTTCGGGAATGTCTCCCTTCATATAAATGGGAGTCACAACAGAATCAGTTTTTCCGATATCAAATCCTTTTTTACGAAGTCCCGTCTGGAGTTTTTGCGCATTGCTCCAAAGTTTTTCTTTCAGTGAGGGGTTATTTCTCAGTAGTTCCAGTCTTTTGAGATTTCCCAGCACGAAAGGCATGGGCAAACTCTTCGCATAAATCTGGCTCCTGATATTATACCGGATATAATCGACAATCTCATTTTTGCCGGAAACGAAAGCGCCAATTGATGCCATGGATTTTGCGAAAGTGGAAAAATATAAATCAATTTCTTCCTGAACGCCCTGTTCTTCACCTGCGCCCGCTCCTGTTTTACCCAGTGTTCCAAAACCGTGTGCATCGTCGAGCAGCACCCGGAATCCATATTTTGATTTCATGGCTACAATTTCCTTTAGTTTCCCCTGATCGCCCGCCATTCCAAAAACGCCTTCAGTAATTACCAGCACGCCACCGCCGCTTTGTTTTTCAATCAGGGCATTTGCACGCTGTATCTGTTTTTCAAAATCCACGAGGTCATTATGTTTAAAAACATACCGGTGACCTGCGTGCAGACGAAGTCCGTCAATGATGCAGGCATGACACTCTGCATCATATACGATTACGTCATGTCTTCCGCACAACACGTCAATAATACTCACCATGCCCTGATAACCGTAGTTTAGTAAGGCCGTATCTTCTTTGCCCACAAAATCTGATAATTCTTTTTCCAGTTGTTCATGCTGATTGCTGTTCCCACTCATCATTCGGGCTCCCATAGGATAAGCCAGACCAAACGCCGCCGCGCCTTCTGCGTCTGTTTTTCTCACTTCAGGATGATTCGCAAGTCCGAGATAGTTATTCAAACTCCAAACGATCATTTCCTTACCGCGGAATTTCATGCGGCTGCCAATTTCTCCTTCCAGTTTCGGAAATGCAAAATAACCATGTGCCCTGTCCCGGTGTTGTCCGATGGGACCTTTATGCCGGGTAAGTTTCTCAAAAATATCTGCCATATATCGTCGGGGTTCGTTAAAAATTGGCGTAAAAATAATGTATTTCGGCTTCAGGACAAGCCACAAATGCAGATACCTTTGTTTCAAATTTTTTTGAAGATGAGGAATCAGTTTATTTCGATCGTGTTGTGCTTATTCCAGATTTGCCCGTCATGGGCGCAGCAAGCCTCCGGTCCCGTTGTGCGGCCCAAACTGGTTGTTGGCATTGTAGTGGATCAGATGCGATGGGATTATCTGTATCGTTATTTCGGCCGTTATAGTGAAGGTGGTTTCAAAAGATTATTAAAAGAGGGGTTTTCCTGCGAGAATACCTACATTAATTATCTGCCGTCTTTCACAGCAGTTGGTCATACTTGTATTTTCTCAGGCTCCGTTCCATCTATTTCGGGAATTTCAGGTAACGACTGGACAGACCAACTAACGGGCGCCCAGGTATATTGTGTGGGCGACAGTACGGTACAAGCTGTCGGTGTCAAATCAGCAGCAGACGGAAAAATGTCACCCCGTAATCTGTTAGTCAGCACCATTACTGATGAGTTGCGCATGGCAACGAATTATCAGTCCCGCGTGGTGGGCGTTTCATTAAAGGACCGCGCAGCCATCCTGCCTGCCGGGCATATGGCGAATGCGGCCTACTGGATGGACGATTCAAGTGGAAATTTTATCAGCAGTACGTATTATATGAATAAACTGCCCCAGGGGGTGGATGAATTTAATAAAGAAAGAAATATTGAGAAATATCTGGGAAGCGACTGGAATACTTTATATCCGATCAATGTATATTCAGAAAGTGATTCTGATAATAAAGTGTATGAAGGAAAACTGCCCGGTGAAGCATTCCCTGTATTTCCGCATAATATAAAAGCGGCATATGCAAAAAGTCACGGTTCATTCCGTTCCACTCCATTTGGAAATTCACTCACACTCGATTTTGCAAAAAAAATATTAGAAATCTATCAGATGGGTATGGGTCCCGGGACCGATTTTCTAACGATCAACTGCGCATCCACGGATTATGTTGGTCATTTATTCGGTCCGAATTCCATCGAGATAGAGGACACCTACCTGCGGCTGGATCTTGACCTGGCCTCTTTTTTTTTGGATCTTGATGCAAAAATCGGCAAGGAAAACTACCTGATTTTTTTAACTGCCGATCATGGGTCTGCGAGTGCCGTGGGTTATTTAAGAGAAAACCGTGTTCCGTCGGATTTTTTTGTGAGCAACGAGATATGGATGAACCTCAACAAACTTATCCAGGAGAAATACGGCATTTCCAATGCTATTCGTTCCGCTCAAAATTACCAGCTCAATTTCGACCTGGAAAAAATAGCCCGAATGAAATCGGATTTCGACGGGATCAAAAGACTTACCATTGACTATCTTAGAAAATTACCCGGAGTATTGTATGCGGTGGACATGGATAAAATTCAGGAATCCAGTATTCCGGAGCCCATCAAAACGATGATCATCAACGGCTATAATTTTAAAAGAAGCGGGCAGGTTCAGGTGATTTTTCAACCCGGCTGGCTTGAATCCTATGCCCGAACCGGAACGACGCATGGAGGCTGGAACCCGTATGATACTCATATACCATTGATTTTTATGGGCTGGGATGTTCACCCGGGCGCCACGGCAACCCTGGTGCATATGACAGACATAACTCCAACCCTGGCCACGCTTTTACATATCCAGGTACCCAATGGCAATATTGGAAAACCCATCGTTGATCTGCTGAGAAATTAAGCGTAAAGCAAATTTGAAAATTTGAAAATTGAAATTTATACTGTCATCCGCCTTCTCCCACCAAGACGGGATTCGGCGGACAAGTCCGTCATCTGTCATCGATAAAATAACCAGGACTGCACAATAAGTTTTTCTGTAGCTTAGCAAGCGCTATGCAAAGACTTTCCCGGACCGAAAAAATGTGGTTGATTTTCTTCTTCCTGGTCCTGATCGGCCTGATCGGCGGATGTATGTATGATACCGTGGCAAACCACAAATCCATAGGACAACGGCCATTCCGTAAAGATCTGGCGCAACCCTGATTATTTCGGATTCATGGCCTGCCTGATCCTTTCTGCCAAATCCTGTAAATGATATTTACTTATTTTGTCTGTGGAGGCGACCGCCGCAGCCAGAATTCGGATACGCAAGGCCGTTAGATGACCTCGCGCAATCGAGGGAATATCGGTATTTTTTATATCTGCGCCGAACAATAATATTAATCCGCGGGGTAGTCCGGGCGGTATGACAGGCTGTGAGGGATTCATCAGCGAAATCATTATTTCCACGTATTGTTTTTGCAGGTTCCTTCTGAAAGGATCGATAGCCTGTGTACTGCCAAGTTCTTTCCACAAACCTTTTTCCAGATCTGTAACCACGTCCTCGGGACCATATACGATGGCTTTGCCAAAACGATCCGAAATGGCTTCCATCCGGAATAATCTGGAAGAAGAAAGCAGGGAAGCCAATATACTGTTCTGTGTGTTGGCGACCATTTCGCTTGATGCGGGACTGCTGATTTTATTGAGAATATTTTTATCCAGCAACCAGTACGGAGTTTCAAATAATTGTTTCTGAAGAAAACCGACCGACTGTTCCTGGATGAGTCTGGGCGTGGCTTCATACACGTCACCCGGCTGTTCGACGGATTTAAAAGTTTCATAAATACCGCCAATATTTTTTGTTACATGGTTCATGTATCGGCTGAACTGCCCGATGAGCTGGGTATACATGTCTTCCAGGTTCTCATAGGTGTCGGCTTCCTCTTTTGTCCAGGCCGGAAGCTGAAGAATAATTTTTTTCAGATTGAGGATACCATATTCACTTGCTTTTACTGCATTGTCGCTAAGGTCTTCGGTTTGTGACCGCGGGTCAAAATTCTGGCCCTCACCGCCAAACCATAGTCTGGGATTGGTTTTCAGGCTGTCAATGATCAGGTGGTTCAGAAATTTTTTATCTTCTTCGGCCGTTTTTGTATCCGGTATCATTTTATATCCCCAGAGTATGGCCCATTTATCATAGGGCCCGATTCTGGGATACAACCCTTTCGGTCCGATCTGGTCCTCCGGTTGGGCCACATAATTAAATCGCGCATAATCCATGATGGAAGCGGTATGCCCGTTGGCTTCTACCCAGTTTTTATCCCTGAGTTTTTCTACTGGTGTCTGACTGCTGCTTCCCATATTGTGTCTAAGGCCCAGGGTATGGCCGATCTCATGGGAAGAAACAAACCGGATCAGGGTTCCCATCAGGCTGTCATCAAAGATCATTTTTCGCGCGCGCGGATCCACGGCGCTTGTCTGGATCATGTACCAGTCGTGGAGTAGTTTCATAACATTGTGATACCATCCGATATTGCTGGTCAGAATCTCTCCCGTTCGGGGATCGGCTTCATTGGGGCCATAGGCGTTTTCAATGTCAGAAGCAAAATACCGTATAACGGAAAACCGGGCGTCTTCCAGATTCATCGTGGTATCCTTTTCAGGCCATTCCTTTCCCATAATGGCGTTTTTAAATCCGGCCTTTTCAAATGCCACCTGCCAGTCGTTGATTCCGGCTATCAGATAAGGCTTCCATTGTTTCGGAGTAGCCGGATCGATATAAAAAACGATGGGTTTTTTGGGTTCAACGAGTTCTCCTCTTTTCCATCGCTCCATATCCTCTTCCTTTGGTTCCAAACGCCAATGATGAATAAATGTGTTGGTTTCTACTTTCTGTTGTTTATCATTATATACCGAATATTCACTCGCAAAATATCCTACCCTCGGGTCAAACATTCTTTTGCGCATAGGGATGGCCGGTAGCATGATAAAAGAATTATTCAACTCCATAGTTACAGCGCCCGCTACTTCGGCCGCGGGCAGGCTCGTAGAGGGATTTCCGAAAATCATTCCCGAAGGGGTGGGCGAGGAGCTGAATGTCTTTACGGAACGGACTTCCGTATTGAGCGGATAACTATGTATGTAGGAAATAAAAGATCTTTCGGAAGAAATGCCGCTCAGATTATACCTTCTTTTAATATCCGGACCCAGACTGACGGGCTGGTTGTCCAGTCTGAAAAAATCAGTCACGTCAATCACCACGCTGTTGGAATCCTTTCCGTATGCCTTGATATCGAAGGCAGCAGCAATCGGATCAACATTTGAGTTTCTGACGGCCTGGGCAATGGGTTGGGTGGAATCGGGTGCTACGCTGACGATCGTCATCACACGTAAAAAAACATTGTCTGAAGGACCTTTTTCCCAACGCATGGTTTGTTCATTCACTTTCTCTCCACCGTAAGAGCGGCTCCCGGCGGGTGATTTAACAAAACGGGTGATGGCCAGGATCTCGCGGTTGAAAAGGGAATCCTGAATTTCAAAATACCATTTGTCATCTACTTTATGAATCGTAAATAAGCCGTGTTGTGTAACCGCTTTATCCGTGATCACATCCTTATAAGGTTTGGGAGCCGATTTCAGCGTGACGGGTACGGCTGTTGTAGGTCCCGTCGCAGGTTTTTTAGCGGTAGGAGGAGCGGGCGTTTGTTGGGAAAAGCAAAAGCTGGCAAATGCCAGGCATATCAACAGGCAGCATGGTGATTTCATTCGTTGAAAATAGATAAAAAGCCTAAAGCTCAAAGCCTAAAGCCCAAAACTATGGGTAAATGGTCAATGGTATATGGTGAATGGTGAATGGTTTATGGTGTATGGTATCCATAAACCATTCACCATATACCTGTTTTAGGCTTTGAGCTTTAGACTTATTAAGCGTTTCTATTAATACAATTAAGGTCTTCAAAAGCTGTTTGCAACCGGTTGATAAAACTTTCTTCGCCCTTGCGCAGCCACACCCGGGGGTCATAAAATTTTTTATTGGGGCGATCCGCACCTTCCGGATTTCCAAGCTGGGCCTGGAGATAGGCTTCATTTTTTTTATAATATTTTTGAACGCCTTCCCAAAATGCCCATTGTAAATCGGTGTCCAGATTCATCTTAATGGCTCCGTAGCTAATAGCTTCGCGGATCTGTGCCTGAGGCGATCCGCTGCCGCCGTGAAATACAAAATAAACGGGTTTCGGTTTTGTTTTTAATTTTTTTTCAATATAATCCTGACTGTTCTTGAGGATTACCGGCCGTAGTTCCACGTTACCCGGACTATACACGCCATGCACATTTCCAAAAGCGGCAGCTACGCCGAATAATCTTCCTACTTTACTCAGTTCGGTATAGGCGTATTCGACATGTTCCGGCTGCGTATATAATTTGTCATTTTCAACGCCACTGTTATCCACCCCGTCTTCTTCTCCGCCTGTTACACCGAGTTCAATTTCGATGGCCATACCGAGCGGCTTCATTCGTTTAAAAAATTCGACTGAAGTATGGATATTTTCTTCCAGGGGTTCCTCAGATAAATCCAGCATATGGGAACTGAAAAGGGGTTGTTTGTTTTCTTTAAAATATGTCTCACCGGCGTCGAGTAACCCACTTATCCAGGGCAACCATTTTTTGGCAGCATGGTCGGTATGAACGATTACAGGGATTCCATAATATTTCGCGACCGTATGTATATGTAAGGCACCGGAAACGCCGCCATATATATTGGCCTGTAATTTATCATTGGGCATTCCTTTGCCGGCTACGAATTGCGCACCACCGTTGGAGAATTGAATGATGATCGGGCTGTTTACTTTTGCGGCCGCTTCCATCGCTGCATTAATAGTATCCGTTCCCGTTACATTGACTGCCGGTATGGCAAATTCATTGTTTTTTGCATCCTGATAAAGAGCTTCCAGTTCATCGCCAAATAAAACGCCGGCTTTGTATTTTGCCATGGGATTGTTTTTCTTTTCTTTTAAGGACGCAAAGATATGCAATCCAACCCGCACGGGACGGGCGATTCATTGAAAATCATCAAAAAATTAATCCGCCGCAATAGGATTCTTAGAATTCTTTCAGTCCTGGAATTTTCCGAGGTTTTTTTGAATCAGGGCCAGGTTTTTTTGCAGGGTCTGTTTTAATTGTCTTTTTACCAGTTGCCCCATGGAACGGCATTTCAGAAACACGGGCGCCTGGAATTCGGAGGCGAGTTCTTCGCGAAGCTGAATGAGTTTTTCCGGTGTGGAAATATTATCGGCCGACATAATATTCAATAAATGCATTAAGCGAAATCTGGAAGACGCTACGCGAAAGGCCATCATTGTTCTTTCTTCCGTTTGATACTGGGTAATGGAATCCTGATTTAAATATTTTATACAAATATCCACCAGGGGCCTGTTCTCTTTAAAAAATTGAGGCAGGTAAATATTTTTTCTTCCTTCATATGACTGCTGATCAAAATCAATGGCCCGGATACGATACTGGAAATCCTCGATATCCGGAGTTATATCAACCACAAAATTATAGGACCGCATATCTCCCAACAGGCGCACAAAACTTCGTTCATTAAATTTTACAAACTCTTTAGCGAAACGGATCCGGTTGGTGATGGGTTCATGCAAATAATTATGTATAAAAATATCACCTGGAATACCGGCTATATGATCTTCTATCAGGGTTTGCTGATGAGTGAAAAAACTGATCCGGTTTGGGGACAACAAATGTTCCAGCTCTAGCCCATAAACACGTGAAGCATCGGCTTGTTTGATATAGAAATGATCATAGTTATCATTGAACTTGTTTACGATTCTGATCCTAAACGGGCTTGAATTGGCAAAACTGCAGAAATCAACCCGTGCCACGTCCAGATGTTTGCTGAAAGTAAGGTCTCCTTCCGTTTTTAGAATCGCATACATTTTCACCAGCCCTTCCCGGATAAATTGCCAGTGCTGCATGTCGTAAGAAACGGTTTCCCATAGACTGTCGTTTCCGTTTTTGTCTTTTAATGGAACGGCATAAGCAACGTGTAACAGGTCGGCATAAGAAACGGGTAGTCTCACTTCACGACCGTGAATCTGAAGATAGTGGCGAAGCTGATCGTTTACGGGAAAAATGGGTTTTTTCCGGGAAGGTTTATTTGTATAATTATTATCCGGCGTGTGCACGTCGAATGAGAAATTCATTCTTATCGCTTTATGTAAAGATCCTGTTTTAAGCCTAAAGCTTAAAGCCTAAAGCCTAAAACTATGGATATGATGGTAAAATCAATACCAATACGATGATATCAGGTAAAGGAGGATATAGATGACAAACGTAAATGATAATATAAAGGAGAGATAAATTTTGAGGAGAGAAGTTGCGAAGATTATGAAATAATGCCCAGGTTTTAAGTTTTAAGCTTTCGGCTTTAAGCTTCTCATGGGTACCTCCTGCTAAATTGTCGGAAACTTAGCAGGAGGGCACTGGATAAACAGTTGGTTTTTGAACACGGGTATTGGAACTGTTATCGGTTTTCCCCATGGATCTTGGATTTCAGATTAGGATTTCAGGAATAAGGTTCGATTCTAAGGGCCTGGATCGGTTTTAAGAGGATTTGGATCGACTTCTCCTTCCTGGCTAAGCCGAGAAAATTTGGTTTTTCGATGGATCAGGTTCGGTTTCTCAGGATAGGATCGGTTTCTTGATCAGGACAGCTTCGGGTGGTCTTTCGGATAGGATCAGTTTTTCAGAACAGGATCAGGTCTTTCGGTAAGGATTGGTTTTCCGGGATAGGATCAGGTTTTTCGGATAGGATCGGGCTGGTTTTCAAGGGATAAGAAAAAAATGAAGTTGACTGATATCGGATTTTACTCGGAAATTCTATCGGATATTGGATAAAAGAACTTTGGTCGGTTTTAGGATATTGTTATGATTGAGTATGTATCGATCAACTTCAATATCAAAAATAACTTATACACATATTAACAACAATAGCCCTTTTGCCTGATTTTAACAGTTCATGAAATACACACTGATGGGTAGTTTAACGGGAATCATGAATCGTAGAATTACTTTAAAAGCCTAAAGCTAAAAGCTTAGAGCCTAAAACTCAATGATTTAGGATTATGATATAAATTGATAGTTATTTATTTAATCATGAGTTGATACCAGTGAAAGTGGTTTGGGCTATTCTTTTCCGAGTGAAAAATAGAATATATGGATTACAAATAGTCGAGTGATAAACCTGCAATCAGTTTTAGGACTGCCTGCCGGCAGGCAGTCTGTACGCTTTGGGCTTAATATGCTTTATGTGTAAAAGACTGTAACACATCATATTTTGTGACGATATGGAAATTCCCGCTGTCATCCCTCGAGAGCACGGCACCATTTTCTTTATTTATCAGCGAGCTGATTCTTTCAACAGCCGTATCAAAGGCAACGACCGGATAGGGTGCTTCAATCACGTCCTGGATCTTTTTCTGTCTGATGTCTGTTCCATTGCTGATCATGATATTAAATAAACCACTTTCGCTTACGGCTCCTACAGGAATCCCTTCCTGCAGCACGGGTATATTTTCAATATGCAATTCCTTCATCCGATCCACGGCTTCGCCGACGGTTTGATCGGGGGCAAGGGTTACCAGCACATTGGCTCCCCGGGCATTGACGATATCGCGAAAAGTTTTTACGTCCAGGAATCCGCGTTCCATCATCCACTGATCATTATAAATTTTTGCTACATACCGGCTGCCATGGTCGTGGAAGATACAAACGACCAGGTCCCCTTTTTTCAGTTTGCTTTTCAATTGTATCAAGCCCTGCAAACAGCTTCCGGCGCTATAACCACAAAATAATCCTTCTTCCTTTGCCAGCCTGCGGGCCATGATGGCGCCGGCCTTATCGGTTACCTGTTCAAAATGATCGATCACTTTCATATCGTAATTCTCAGGCACAAAATCTTCGCCGAAACCTTCAGACACATAAGGATGTACTTCATTCATGTCGGTCAATCCGGTATTAAAATATTTTGTAAGCAGGGATCCGAATACATCGATGGCCCATACCTGAACGGTTGGATTTTTTTCTTTTAGATACATTGCAGTTCCGGTGACCGTTCCACCCGTACCGGCAGTGCAAACCAGGTGCGTGATCTTTCCATCTGTCTGTTCCCATATCTCCGGGCCCGTACTTTCATAGTGTGCAAGCCGGTTTGCCAGGTTATCATATTGGTTGCAATGAAATGAATTTGGAATTTCTTTCGCGAGCCGCCGGGCAATGGAATAATAACTGCGCGGATCATCGGGTTCCACATTTGTCGGACAAACGATCACTTCGGCGCCGATGGCCTTGAGGATGTCAGATTTTTCCTTGGATTGTTTGTCGGTCGTGGTAAATATGCATTTGTATCCCTTAACACTGGCGGCCAGGGCCAATCCCATACCTGTATTGCCACTGGTGCCTTCAATGATAGTCCCCCCGGGTTTGAGTTTTCCTTCCTGCTCGGCCACTTCAATCATCTTGATTGCCATGCGGTCTTTTATGGAATTCCCGGGATTAAAATATTCCACTTTAGCAGCAACGGTGCAGGGAAAGTCCCGGGTGATTTTATTGAGAAGGATCAGCGGCGTGTGGCCGATGGTCTCCAGAATATTATTTTTTATATCCATGAAGCAAATGTACAAAGGATTAAGCACTGTCGCCCTTGGACCAGCGGCCCGTGTGGCCCTCATTTTTCTTTCCCTGCATATATTTATCGACCAGTATAAGCCCCAGGATTACGTTAATCCCTATAAAAATATTTACGTAGGTATTGTTCAGCATTTTGCTCCAGTTCAGTTTACCGGTATCCAGTGTATATTGGGGTATCAGATGATTTGTTGAACTGTTGTCCCAGTGTATCTGTCCGATAAAATAGATGAAAAGCCCCGTGATCATTACCAGGAAAAAAGCGGCGATTCCGCGGATAACGTTTTTATTGATGTAATTTTTGGTAGCCGGGGCAACGTGAAATTGGGCAATCTCCTCCATTACATTTTTAGTGAAACGAAGAGAAGGCATTTCAAGTTCTTCTTTCTGAAGTAATTCATGAACGCCCAAGAGTTCATTGTATTTACCCTGCCATATGGGATCCTCCACCAGCCGCTGCATGATCAACGCCTTCTCGGCCGGGCTGCAGTGACCGTCAATATATTCCCAGATGATCTTTTCCATTTCCTGATCCATAACTAAAGGTTTAATAAATCTCACGTACCTCATGAGCAAAATATTTTTCCATCTTATCTTTTAGACGTTGGCGTGCCCGGTGAAGTTTCACCTTCACCGTATTCGCATCCAGCCGCATGATTTTCCCAATCTCATCCAGGGTCTGTTCTCCCTTATAAAAAAGGTTCAGCACCTGGGAATCATCCGGGCTCAACATAGAAATAGCCCGGTTCAGCATAGCGTGCCTTGATTTTTGCTCGACCAGGTTCGCGTTGAACCCCGATTCCTTATTTTCCACCTGGAGACCCATCCTTTCATTATCAAGGGAAAGGGTATCCAGATTCTTCTTTCTTAAGAAACTAAGGCAGGTCGTTCGGGTGATGGTAAATAACCAGGTACTGAATTTTGAATCTCCCCGAAAATCGGCCAGTGAGCGGTATGCTTTTACAAAAACATCCTGGGCTATTTCTTCCGCGTCTTCCCTTTTTTCGGTAAAGCGGAGAACCAGGGTAAAGACATAGTTCTGATACTTTTCTACCAATACCGCAAATGCAGACTGTTCCCCTTTCAGGATCCTGTTTATGATCTCCGTATCAGGCTGTCCGGTTATTATCACATGTATAAGACGTTGGTTAGGATTGCCCGGTTACAGGCTAAGATACATTATAAGCCTAAAGCTTAAAGCCTAAAACCAATACCAACGGTCAACCTTTAACCGCCAACTGCCAACTGCCAACTGCCAACCGCCAACCGCCAACTGCCAACTGCCAACCGCCAACGGCTTTCTTCGAAAAAACACCCATATCCTGTAACCTGAGCAGAAAACAGGTCGTCTGATACAGTATAACAATTGGTAAAAATTAAAAAACAAGTATATGGGACCCGATCAACTGGTATTTTTTTGGCTTATCCTGAGCACACTGGCACTTTGTACACTGATTTTTGGCATCCGGTATTTTAACAATCGTGAGAATATGGCCATGATTGAAAAGGGGCTCGACCCGAAATTAAAACCGGAACGCAGGCCAGCTCCTTTCCGTAATCTGAAATGGGGATTATTACTTGTCGGTGCGGGTCTGGGATTATTCCTGGCTTACCTGCTGGATAATTTCGTTTTATTCAATATTCATCAACATGATCTACACGAATACAATGATGGAGCCAATGCACCCATCTACTTTGCCCTGATCGCCATAGGCGGGGGAATCGGACTGATCATGTCCTATAAAATCGAAAGAAAAAATTTCCCTGATAACGACTAATCCGGTTAATGTGATTTGACTGCTGAAGGCATGGGGCTGTTGGATTCCAGCAGTTCCATTGCTTTTTTTATGACAGGATCCACCTGGTTCATAACATAAAAATATCCTTGTGTCCGGAAGATCATTCTCGCCAGAAGGGCTTTTATGCGGATTGCCACCTGGCTGCGATCCGAAGGACCCACCCGTCCCAGGTCTATTGAATCTTTTTTTGCATAAATCTGAAGGTCATTCCAGGCTTCTCCCTCTTTTTTGTATCCGGAATAAAAAGCAGCTGCTGTGGGGAACTGTTTGAGTTCGGCCTGGTGTTGAATATAATATATATAAATAAAATTATTCAGTGTGCCGCTGATATACAAGGCACTCACTTCCCTTGAAATCTGTGTCGTGTCCAGGGCAACAAAAACATCGGGTGTAATGCCACCCCCGCCATAGACAAGCCGTCCTGCCGGGGTCCGGAAAACGGATCCCGCATGTACACTGGTGGTATCGCCATGAAGAACTTCCCCATTGTGAAAACGGTCTATCACTTCTTCGTTATACGCTTCCCGGCCTTTGTTATATGGCTTTTGAATACTACGACCCAGGGGCGTGTAATAACGGGCGATGGTTAAGCGCAATTCGCTGCCATCATTGAGTTCAAAGGGTTCCTGAACCAATCCTTTTCCGAACGTGCGCCGGCCGACAATACTGGCCCGGTCCCAGTCCTGCAGCGATCCGGCCAGGATTTCACTGGCGGAAGCCGTTCCTTCATCAACCAGAAGAATGAGCTTACCCGATTCAAAACTCCCGGGCCGTTGGGCGTGATATTCCTTCCTCGGGCTCTTCCTTCCCTCTGTATAAACGATCAGATCGTCGTTCCCGAGAAATTCGTCGGCCATATTCACGGCTTCGTCCACGATCCCGCCGCCATTGCCCCGGATATCCAGCACCAGTTTTTTCATGCCTTGTTTTTCCAGGGATCCCAGGGCTTCCATAAATTCTTCAAATGTGGTTCTGGAGAATTTATTGATCCGGATGTAGCCGGATTCTCCATTGATCATATAAGAGGCGTCCAGGGCGGGCAGGGGAATTACGCCCCGCTGAATGCTGAACAATTTTCTCGTGTGATTGCGGAGCATCGTTACGTTGACCAGGCTGGCACCCGGACCGCGTAAAAGTTTTTTTATCCGCTCAGCGGTAATGCCATTGCCTGCAACAAGGGAATCATTGACCTGAACGATCTGATCGCCGACGAGCAGCCCGGCTTTATCACTCGGTCCGCCACCGAGTACATTGGTTACGTTTACGGTATCGCTGAGAATTTGAAATTCAACGCCAATTCCCTGGAAGTTGCCCTGCAGGTCCTCATTCATTTCCACCTGGTCAACGGCTGGAATATAGTAGGAGTGCGGATCCAGATGGGCCAGTATTCCCTGAATGGCTTCTTCGCTTAAAGAATCGGCATGAACGGAATCCACATATTTATCCTTGATAATATCCAGTACTTCCTGGACCGGGGTCAATTTGCCCGTTTTAAAAAATCCACCGGTATACGTGTTTGGATAGAGTCTGAATCCGACCAGCATTCCAAGGATCATGACCACCGCAAATAAAAGGGGCAGCCAGAAATTCAGTTTTTTCATGTACTTGATTTCACCTGATGGGCTGCAAATTAAGCAAAGAAATGATGCATGGCGGATGGTTTATGGTGTATGGACCATGGACCCTTAACCATACACTATAAACCGTTTAACTTCGCCCGGGAACATTAAAAAGAAAACATGTCAATATTGATCGCGGACAGCGGTTCTACCAAGACGGAATGGTGTTTTATTTCGAATGGAAGAAAACAGCTGATCGAAACCCAGGGGGCCAGTCCCTATTTTTTAAATGAATCCCAGCTGGTCGCTATGATGCAAAAAGAACTTCTGCCCTTGTTAAAAAAAAAGACGCCGGCCCAAATATATTTTTATGGTACTGGTTGCGCGGCTGCTGAAAACCGGGCAATGGTCAGGAGGGCCCTTATACGAGTTTTTCCGGAAGCGGAGGTGGACGTGAATCATGACCTCACGGGCGCTGCGCGGGCACTTTGCGGAGAAAACAAAGGGATTGTAGCCATTTTGGGAACCGGCAGTAATTCGGGTTATTTTAATGGTAAGAAAATAACGCGCAACAGCCCCGGTCTGGGTTATGTTCTGGGCGACGAGGGAAGCGGGGCCTGCCTTGGAAAAAAAGTTTTGCAATATTTTCTTTATAAAACTTTTGATACGGAACTCCACGATAAATTCAATAAAAAATATCATATCGCTGCGCCGGATATCCTGGATGCTGTCTATAAAGAATCACTACCCAATCGCTATATTGCCGCATTCACGATGTTCCTAGTCGAAAATCGTGGCCACTATATGATAGAAAATATTATTGAGGACGGGCTCTGGGATTTTTTTTCCATACACCTGGCCCATTATCCGGAGTCTGGGAAAATGCCCGTTTATTTTACGGGAAGTGTGGCTTTTGGGTTTCAGGATATTCTGAAAGAACTTTGTAAAACATTTGGATGGCAGTCCGGGAAATTTTTAGCCAAACCCATGGAAGGATTGATCGCATATCATAAAATGAAATGATGAATTTCGAAAAGATTACGGAAGAACAGGGTCCCTACCGGCACCTCGAAAAAATGAGTACGCGCGAACTGCTCACTTTTATTAATAAAGAAGATCAGCAGGTTCCCCAGGTTGTTGCCCAGTCGATTCCGCAAATTGAAAAACTCACCGAGCACATAACGGATAAAATGCTGAGCGGGGGCCGTCTTTTTTATTTGGGTGCGGGGACCAGCGGCCGCCTGGGGATTTTGGATGCCAGTGAGATTCCGCCCACCTATGGGATGCCCTATGGACTGATCATCGGCCTGATCGCAGGCGGAGAAAAAGCTATCCGCACACCGGTGGAAAATGCGGAGGACGACGGGGAGCAGGGCTGGCTTGACCTTCGTGAATTTGAAATTAATGAAAAAGACGTGGTTATCGGAATTGCTGCCAGTGGAACAACTCCTTATGTGATCGGTGCACTAGAAAAATGCCGGCAGAATAAAATCAGTACTGGTTGCGTAACCTGCAATCCGGGAACACCGCTGGCTGGCGCTTCAGATTATCCGGTTGAAGTG